>Ga0207660_10000129_pt1 | contig 44676 bp, 36 predicted proteins | sample KBSC73BmetaG_FD_184335 | JGI IMG/M metagenome (GOLD analysis project Ga0207660, IMG submission 184335) | Corn rhizosphere microbial communities from Kellogg Biological Station, Michigan, USA - KBS C7-3B metaG (SPAdes) (version 2) | ecosystem: Host-associated > Plants > Roots > Rhizosphere ... | reverse complement strand
GCAGGTGCTCGCGCTGCGCCACCCGGCGCGCGTGTCGAGGCTCTGCCTCGTCAACAGCATCGCGTTCGGAGACGGCGGTATTCGCGCCCGCGTGGCGCGGCTTGCGCGGCCGCTCGCGCCGTACGTTCCTCCGCATACGCTCGGCGCGGTGCTGCGCCGCTTCGTGCAGCGAGGATACACCGACCCGGCGCGCGCCAGCCGATCGATCGATCTGTACCTGCGGCCGTTCGCCGGACCCGATGGCCGCGAGGCGCTGCTCGAGCACATCCGCGCCCAGCATAGTGATGCGCTGCCCGCCGCATCGGACCTCGGTCGCATCGCGGTACCGACCACCATCGTCCGCGGGGCGAACGATCGCGACGATGCCTCGTGTGCCGATCACAGATTGCTCCGCAGCATCTCGGGCGCCACGCTCGTCGTCGCCCCCGATGCGCGCCGATTCGCGCCCGAGGAAGCGCCGCGGCCCGTGGCCGACGCCGTCGCGATGCTGCTCGCCCGCTAACGGCTGCCGCCGGTCACAACTTCTTGAGGTCGTCGGACGCGTCGAGCACGTGCCCAATGTCGCGCGACAGTGCGCGGGCCTCCTGTGTAGCACTCGTCACGTCCTCGATCGATGCGCCGAGACCTGAGGAACGCAGCTTGAGCAGATCCAGTTTCAAGTTCTGCAACATGAGCCCGGCGCGTTCCATCTGATTCACCAGGCCCTGGCGCCGCTCGAGCAGATCGCGTAGCGAGCCGCGCTGCCGCTGCAGCAGCGTCAGCCGGCGCTCGCGTTCCGCCGTCGCCGGTTCGGTCGACAGCGACGCGATGCGGGCGTCGAGTGTGCCGAGCGACGCGCCTGAAACGTCGGCGTCGAGCCGGTGCAGCGTCGTCGCCAGCGTCGCCACGCGTTCGGCGAGCGCGTCCACCGTAGGGCCGACGTCCGGAATGAGATCGCGCTCCACGGGGCGCAGCGCCGCGGCAATCTCGCGCAGGTGCGCACGATCCGCTGCCGCGCGGCGCACCAGATCACCGTATGGCCCGGCGAGCACTTCCGGCGGCACGAGCACCTCCGCCGGTTTGCTCGCGGCGCGACTGTCCTCCGCGGACTTTGGTGTGCGTGCCGGCGACGCGATCGCCGCCGCATCGCCGCGTCCGGCACGCAGCCGGTTGCGAATGCCCTTCTTGAATGCGTCGATCGGCCCCACTCCGTCCGACCAGATGGAGCCGCCCTTCCTGATCGCGTCCAACATCAGAAAGCCGCTCGGAATGAAGAACCACGGAAATCCGTGTGTTGCGGCGTTGATCATGAAGAACAGAGGGCTCATCACCGCGAAGCTGACGGCACTTCGCCGGAACGCGATCACGCGATCCTCGAGCGGCCGATCGTCGTAGACCGCTGCGCGGCTGGTACGCTCACGATACGATGCGGCGAGCGCTTCGTTCGTCATTCTCGCGGCGAACTGGCTGCCGGCCGATCGCATCGCCAGTCGCGCCTGGGTACGATACCAGTGCTTCAGCTCACCCCGGCTCAGGCCTGGCGGCGGCGCAGGATATCCCGCGTCGAGCACAGGCGATGGCTCGAACCCGACCGGCGGAATCGGCGGCAGTGATGGCAGCGGTGCGGTTGGCGCGGACGACGCATGGCGCGGCCGCGATGCACTCTGCGCGGCGTCGAGCGCATCGCGAAACTCCGCCGCATCCGCCCACCGATCTTCCGGCCGTTTCGCCAATGCCCGGTCGATCGCCACGGCAAGATATGCCGGCACTTCGGGTCGCTGGTCGCGGATCGGGCGCGGGCGCTCCGACACGTGCTTCACGAGCATCGCCGGCGTATTCGCCGCCTTGAACGGCGTTTCGCCGGCGAGCATCTGATAGCCGACCACCGCGAGCGAATAGATGTCGCTCCGGCCGTCCACCTCGCGCTCGCCCAGCGCCTGCTCGGGCGACATGTACGCCGGCGTGCCCACCGCCACGCCGGTGACGGTCAGCCGCGTTTCGCCCGCCGCGGCGCGCGCGATGCCGAAATCCGTGACCATCGGCCGGCCGGTCGCCCGATCGATCAGGATGTTGTCGGGCTTGATGTCGCGGTGCACCACGCCGCGTGCATGAGCATACGCTAATGCGTCGGCCACATCGCGCAGCACGCGGACGCTCGCGTCGATCGGCCACCGCCCGTCGCGCGCCAGTCGCGCGCCCAGGCTCTCGCCGTCGATGTACGCCATGACGAAATAGACGAGTCCCGAGTCCGGCGGCTCGTCGACCGCGTAGATCGAAACGATGTTCGGGTGGTTGAGCTGCGCCGCCGTCTGCGCCTCGCGTATGAACCGCGTGCGCACGTCGCTGTTGAACGCCACATCCGGCGGCAGCACCTTGATCGCGACTGGCCGGTGCAGCCGCAGATCGGTCGCGCGATAGACCACCGCCATGCCGCCACGTCCGATCTCGCACTCGATCAGGTAGTGCGCCCCGACCGCGACGGTAACGCGATCGTACAGATAGTCGTTCACCGCTACCGCGCGGCCTGGCGACTCGCCGCGCGCGCTCCGGAAGTGCGTCCAGGATCTGCCGATTCGCCGAGCGCGTTGTCCACGCTGCTCGCGAGGTTCAGCGCGTCCATGGCCAGCGACGTGATGTGCTGCGCCGTCTGCGAGCCGGCGTTCAGCCGAACGAGATCGAACTTCATGTTCTGCAGTGCGAGCACGCAGGTGTCGAGCTTTGCCGCGATCAGGTCGCGACGCGATCCGACGTCCGACAGCGCCCGGCGCTGGCGTTTGAGATAGGCCAATCTCCGGACGCGCTCTTCACTGCCCGCTTCATCGAGCGGATTCGCCGCGCTCTCCAGCCGGGCGATCTCGGCCTCGAGCGCATCGCTGCTCGAGCCGCCGTTGCGTTCCAGTTCGGCGAGCGACGCCGAGAGATACTGCACGCGCTCGAACAGCGCCTCGGCCGACCGTCCCACGTCCGGAATTCGCGACCGCTCGGCCGACGACATTCGCGACAGCATGCGGAGAATCTCGTCGCGGTCGCTCTGCGCGCGGCGAATGCGATCGCTCTGCGCTGCGTTCGCTGAATCGGCGAAGGGCGCCGGAGAGACCGAGGGCAATGCCGGCTGCGACCCGCGTTGCAAGCGCCGCTCCCGCCGCTGCTCGCGCATCGCGCGGCGCTGGCCGGGATCGAACAAGGCGCGCACGTAGCTGAGGAAATCGTCCGCGACGTCGACCAGATCGCGATCCCGCGGCTGGCGGAACACGTCGCGCCAGTCGTAGCCGTCCGCCCACAGCTTGGCGTACTTGAACGCGAGATAGATGCTCCACAGCACCGTGATGCCGAAGAAGTCGCTGCCGCCCACGATGGACGCGACGACGATCACGGCGTTGACGAACAGGTACGGCGCGAGCTTGCGGCGGAAGCGCACGACCGGGAACGCTTCCCACCGCCGCAGCTCGTCAGACGTGGGCGCACTGACCGCGAAACGGTCCGTGGTCGCGGCGATTGGATACGACGGCGTTCCGCTCCATGCTGCATCCGCGCGCGGAGGAGGAGCCTGAGCCGCGGACGACAACGCGGGCGTAATGCGCCCGGTGTCCAGCGCAGCGACGACCGCCTCGGCCGACGGGAATCGATTGGCCGGATCCTTTTCCAGCAACACCATGATCGTGCGCGCGAGATCAGGCGGCACGTCGGCGCGGCGCTGCTCGATCGGGGTCGGCCGCTCCGAGATGTGCTTGACGAGAATGGCCGGCGTGCTGTTGGCGATGAACGGCGGCTCGCCCGTCAACATCTGGTAGCCGAGGATGCCGAGCGAATAGAGATCGCTGCGGCCATCGACCGTGCGCTCGCCGGCGGCCTGTTCGGGCGACATGTATGTCGGCGTGCCGATCGCGATGCCCGTTGCCGTCAGTCGCGTGTCGCCGCCATCGGTCACGGCGCGCGCGATGCCGAAGTCCGTGACCATCGGCCGGCCGCTCTGCGCGTCGATCAAGATATTGTCGGGCTTGATGTCGCGGTGCACAACGCCCCTCTCGTGGGCGTATGCGAGCGCGTCGGCCACGTCGCGTAGCGTGCGGCGTGTCTCGTCCACCGACAACGTGCCGTGATCGTGCAACCGCTTCGCGAGGTTGTCCCCCGTGATGTACGCCATCACGAAGTACACGATGTTCTCAGTCTCGTCGACGGCGTAGATGTCGACGATGTTCGGGTGGTTCAGCTGCGCGGCGGTTTCCGCCTCACGCAGAAAGCGCGTCTTGATCTCGCTGCGGAACGCGAGCTCGGGCGGCAGCACCTTGATCGCCACGGTGCGCTTGAGCCGGCGATCCTTGGCGCGGTAGACCACTCCCATTCCCCCGCGACCGATCTCGCAGTCCAGCTCGTAGTGCGGGCTGAGCACGCGTTCGACGTGCGCACGCAGCTCGGAGTCCGAGGAGGGAACGACAGGATCCGACAATCGGGTGACTCGGGGCTATGGGCGGAAGCTGCGAGGATGACGCATTTTAGCACTCGGCGAAAGTTCCGGAAAGGATGCAAGCCGCCGCGGCAGCACGAGCGACAGTGCGGCAACGTTGCCCCATCGATTGCTGCCAGGATGACGCGCCGCCCTCGTCCGCGATATGCTCATGAGCACTCCCATAGCATCGGCCGACGTAACGTCTCCGCGCCACAGCACTTAGCTGTCGGAACCATTCGATGGAATGGAGTGTGCGACTGGCGCCCCATCGTAGACGGCCACCTTCCGTTCTTCTTCGCTGGAATTGCTCATGGCTACTCGCCAGACACTTCCCGTGCTGCCGCTTCGGGGCACGGTCATCTTTCCGGGCCTCACCGCGCCCATTGCCGCGGGACGTCCGGGAACTCTTCGCGCCATCGAGGCCGCCTTGAAGGGCGAACGGCTCGTGTTCGCCGTCGCTCAGCGCGACAACACCGACGAGCCTACGCCCGACATCCTTTATTCGATGGGCGTCATTGCTCGCATTGGACAGATCCAACGCGGGCTCGGTGGCGTGCAGCTGCTGCTCCAGGGTGAGCAGCGCGCCACTTCGCTTCAATACTCGACTACCGAAGGCTATCTCAGCGCCGTCGTCATGCCGGTCGAGGAGATGAAGCCGCTCAATGAAAACGATCCCTCGTTCGTCGCGTTGCACAAGGAATTGCGCGAGCGCGCCGCGGAGCTGGGCGAGCGGCGCGGCCTTCCCGAGGAAGTCGTTCACCAGGTGCTCGACGCCGTCACTGATCCGGGCCGATTTGCCGATCTCGTCGCCGGCTACATCGAGCTGCAGCCAGCCGAAAAGCAGGGACTGCTCGAGACGCTGAGCGTCGAGGAGCGGCTGCGCCGCGTACTCGTGCACGTGCAGAAGCAGATCGGCATGCTCGAGATGCAGGAGGAGATCAAGTCGCAGGTGCAGGAGGAGCTCGGTGAACGCCAGCGCGAGATGTACCTCCGCGAGCAGATGAAGGCGATTCAGAAAGAGCTCGGCGACGACGATCAGTCCAAGGAGATGACCGAGCTTCGCGAGAAGCTCAACAAGCTCGATCTCCCCAAGGAGGCGCGGCAGGAAGTCGAGCGCGAGCTGGGCCGACTCGAGCGCTCCGGTCGCGAGTCGATGGAGGCGCAGGTCATTCGCACGTATCTGGAATGGATTGCCGAGCTGCCGTGGAACAATCGATCGGACGACAACCTCGATCTGAGCCACGCGCAGACGGTGCTCGACGAGGATCACTATGGTTTGCCCGACGTGAAGGATCGCGTGCTCGAGTTCCTCGCGGTGCGGCAGCTTCGCGCCGTGCAGATGGAGAACGAGCTTAAGGCGACCGGCGAGATGTCCATCTCGCGCCTCAAGGCCAACAAGGACGACGCCACGCCGCAGCTTGGCAACAGCAATCAGCCTGACCGTCAGATCACCGACGCGAAGGAGGCCAAGGCGCGCGCGATGGCCAAGGGTCCGATCCTGCTGTTCGTCGGACCGCCCGGCGTCGGCAAGACGTCTATCGCGAAATCGATTGCCCGCTCCCTCGGGCGGCAGTACGTGCGCGTCGCCCTCGGCGGTGCGCGCGACGAGGCCGACATTCGCGGTCACCGCCGCACGTACGTCGGCGCAATGCCCGGCCGGATCATTCAGGGCATGAAGCAGGGCGGCACCAAGAATCCCGTGTTCCTGATGGACGAAGTCGACAAGCTCGGCGTGTCGTTCCAGGGCGATCCGTCCAGCGCGCTGCTCGAGGTGCTCGACCCCGCGCAGAACGACAGCTTCACCGACCACTACCTCGGCGTGCCGTTCGACCTGAGCGAGGTGCTGTTCATCGCGACGGCCAATTTCATTCAGAACATTCCAGGTCCGCTCCTCGATCGAATGGAGGTCGTGGAATTCGCCGGATACACGGAACGCGAGAAGGCCGAGATCGCAAAGAAGTATCTGATTCCGCGCCAGCTCGATGAAGCCGGACTTGCCGACAAGCAAGTCACGTTCACCGACGAAGCGGTCGCGGCGGTCATCAGCAAATACACACGCGAAGCCGGCGTGCGTCAGCTCGAGCGCCAGGTTGGCGCCGTGAGTCGAAAAGTCGCGCGCCGAATCGCCGGGGGCGACAGCAAGATGATCGAAGACGGTAAGATCGACGCCGACGAAGTGCGCGAGCTGCTTGGCCGGCCCAAGGTGCATCCCGAGCACGCGGCGGAGGAAAACGAGGTTGGCGTAGCGACCGGCATGTACTACACGCCCGCCGGCGGCGACATCATGTTCGTGGAGGCGGCGATCCGCCGCTTGTATGGCTTCGGCCAGCGCGCCACAGACGATGAGAAGACGCAGGTGAGCGGGTGGGGGAATGTGTCGCTCATCCTCACCGGCCAGCTCGGCGATGTGATGAAGGAATCGGCGCGTGCGGCAATGACGTATGCGGCAACGCACGCCTCGCGACTCAAGATTCCGGAAGACCGTCTGGGTTCGATCGAGGTGCACATTCACGTGCCGCAGGGAGCCATTCCCAAGGACGGGCCGTCCGCGGGCGTGACCATGTCCACGGCGCTCGTGAGCGCGATGTCGGGGCGTCCGGTTCGCAAGGATGTCGCGATGACGGGTGAGATCACGCTGCGCGGCCGCGTGCTGCCCATTGGCGGCGTCAAGGAGAAAGTCCTCGGCGCGCATCGCGCCGGGATTTCCACCATCATCCTGCCAAAGGACAACGAGGCGGATATGGAAGACATTCCGGAGGACGTGCGCAAGCAGCTGACCTTCCATTGCGTGAGCACGCTCGACGAGGTGTTCGAGATCGCCCTGGTTCCGATCTCGGACGAAGTCGAGACGTCGCCGACGATCATGGAACGGCTGGAGGAGAACGCCGAGACCAAGGTCGCGTAGCGGCTATCAGTCCCGGTCTGTCACAGAAGGGCTCGGCGACAACGCCGGGCCCTTTTTGCGCGCCCGACGCCTGCGGGAACCGAATGGGGAATATGTCAATTCGTGGTTTGACATATTCAGGAGCATTCCATGGAGTTTCGCATCAAGTCGCGTCAGGCGACGGCAGTTTCGAAACCACCTGACCGGAGAGGCGCCATCGGCGTGTGCCCCTCGTGTTGTTCGGACTCGCCGTCGCCACGACGTTCGTTGCCTGCGATCAGTCGACCAGCCCCGGCGCGCCGCCTCCACTCGATCCAACGCTGGTCGCCAAGGGCAAGGACATTTTCCGATTCAACACCTTCGGCGACGAATCGTACTGGACCGACACGTTGCGCATGCACGAGGTGATCGAGACAGGCGTGAGTCCGGCGACTGCGCTCGCGGTCGGGCTCAAGGTCGACGTCGACTCACTGCCCGCGTCCGTCCAAACCGCCATCGCGGCCGGCCAGGTCGACCTCAACTCTCCGGCGACGACCGTCACGCTGCTCAAGCTCGGCGCGGTCGTCGGCGTGCGCGGTACGGTGGAGACCGTTGCCGGCCATGACACGCTCACCCAGGTGGGCATCACGTGCGCGCTCTGTCACTCCACCGTCGACAATTCCTTCGCCGCGGGTATCGGCCACCGGTTGGATGGCTACCCGAATCATGATCTGAACGTCGGCGCCATCGTGGCGCTCTCGCCGGCGGTGTCTTCGACGCTCAAGGCGATCCTGAACAGTTGGGGCCCGGGCAAGTACGACGCGCGCACCAACTTCGATGGATTGAACATTCCGGCGGTGATTCCACCGGCCTATGGCCTGCGCGGCGTCGCGAAGGAAATCTATACGGGTGACGACACGATCTCGTACTGGAACGCCTACGTTGCCGTGACACAGATGCACGGCCACGGCGTGTTCCACGATGCGCGGCTCGGCATCGACGTCACCAACACGCCCGATCTCGTCACGCCGCTGCTGCCGGCTCTGCGCGAATATCAGCTCAGCCTCGTTGCACCCAAGCCGCCGGCCAGCAGCATCGACGCAGCCGCCGCCGCTCGCGGCAAAGTGCTCTTCGATGGCGCCGCGGGGTGTGCGACCTGTCATACGGGCGCGCTGTTTACCGACGTGAATCAGGGAGTGCTTCACGATCCGAGCGAGCTAGGACTGGACCCGGCGTTTGCGGCGCGCAGCGCGACCGGCAAGTACCGCACGACTCCGTTGCGCGGTCTGCTGCAACATCCGCCCTACTTCCACGACGGAAGCGCCGCGACGTTGGCCGACGTAGTTGCGCATTACGACCAGTTCTTCTCGCTCAATCTCACCGCCACGCAAAAGGCGGATCTGGTCGAGTACCTCAAGACGCTCTGACAATCGAACCCGGCGGACGCTCGCGCGCGTCCGCCGGCTGTTGCACATTTGGCCGAGCCGCCCGTTCGACTCGATTCGACTCGTGCCAACCTGCGGGCGGCGCTTCAAACTCTTCGGAGCACCGTCAGATGACTCAACGGCACTTCCCTGCCGGGCCATGCGTTGCGCTCGGCCTCGCACTTTCGTTCGCTCTTCCACTCTCGGCTGCCGCGGCGCAACGGGGTGCACGCGGCGCCCGCGGCGGCGAACAGAACCAAACCGCCGCCGAAGACTCGCTCACCGCGCGTCGAGCGACGCGGGGCGGCGGCGGCGCGGCTACCGAGTCCGCCCACGACATCATTGCGATGACGGAAGCCGCTCCGGTTCAGTCGCACCACACGGTGAACGTGCACGGGCAGACCATCGCCTACACGGCAACGGCCGGCATGCTGCCGATTCGCAACGAGCAGTCGGGCGCCGTGGAAGGCGGCATGTACTACGTCGCCTACACGAAGGACGGCGCCAATCCGGCCACGCGGCCGATCACCTTCGCCTTCAACGGCGGTCCCGGCTCGGCCACGGTATGGCTGCACCTCGGCGCTTTCGGTCCCAAGCGCGTGAAGCTCATGCCCGACGGCAGCGCACCGCCCCCGCCCTACACGTTCGAGGACAATCCGAACACGCTGCTCGATCAGACGGACCTCGTCTTCATCGACGCCATCGGCACCGGCTACAGTCGGCCGGTGACGCAGGCGCTCGGCGCGAAGTTCTGGGGACTCGACGAGGATCTGCGCTCGTTCACCGAGTTCATTCGGCTGTATCTCACGCGCTTCGACCGCATGCAGTCGCCCAAGTTCCTCGCCGGCGAGAGCTATGGAACCACGCGCCGCCGCCGGACTTCCGGCCTGCTCGCCGACAACGGTATCGCGCTCAATGGAGTCGTGCTGCTGTCGACCGTGCTGAATTTCGAATATTCGTCCCAGGCGCGCGGCAACGACATCGGGTTCATCAACTTCATTCCGACGTACGCCGCCACGGCGTGGTACCACAAGAAGCTGCCGCCCGACCTGCAGAGGCTCACGGTGCAGGAAGTGGCCGCGCAGGCCGAGCATTGGGCAGCAAACGAGTACGCGTCGGCATTGATGAAGGGCAATCGCCTGTCGGCCGCCGAGCGCGCGGCGACGATCGATCAGATGGCGCGCTTCACGGGATTGCCAAAGGACGTAATCGACCAGTGGGACCTGCGCGTCTCACTTGGCACATTCGACTCCGAGCTGTTGCGGGACGAGCACGCGACGGTCGGGCGACTGGATGGCCGGTTCACCGGATTCGCGCCGATCAGCGGCGGCCGAGGCGGCGGATTCGGCGTCGGCGATCCGAGCGACATCAGCATCCGCAACTCATTCACCACCGTGCTGACCGACTACACGCGCCGCGAGCTGGGTTACAAGGACGAGGACATGTACTACATCCTCGGCGGCGGCATCGGACACTGGGATTATCCGCAGAACACGTACGCCACGGTCGTGCCGAATCTCGAGCGCGCGTTCGCGAAGAATCCGTACATGCGCCTGTTCGTCGCCGAAGGCTATTACGACGCGGCGACGCCGTACTTCGCGGTCGAGTACACGCTCGCGCACATGTCGATCGATCCGCGCGTGGCGCACAACAACATCACCACCGACCGCTTCACCGCTGGTCACATGATGTACATCGATGCGCCGTCGATGAGCAAGCTACGAAGCGACCTGCAACGCTTCTACGACGCCGCGGAGCATCCGGTGCTGCCTTGACGCCGGCACCGGATGCGGTCCTGCTTCATGGCCCGGCCGGCTGCGCCGGGTGGGCCATGAACAAGGGCCCCCACTGCGGAATCTTCCACGGATTGTCGCGGAGGGCCTGCGGCTCGGTGCCGGGAATGAAATACTCCGGGTAGCGCTGCGACGGCGAAGTTTCCGGCGTCGCGAGGTCGGCGGTGGTGCGATCCAGCTCGGCGTACACCATGCCGTCGGGCGGCGGACCCCAGCTCGGCGCGCTGCGTCCCGCGTAATACTTCGCGATCATCTGCCCCCAGATCGGCGCCGCGAGTCCGCCGCCCACGGCACCCGGCGTGATCGTCTTCTCCTTGTCGAAGCCGAGCCACACGCCCGCGACGAGATTCGGCGTCATGCCGAGAAACCACACGTCGCGATTGTCGTTGGTCGTGCCCGTCTTGCCCGCGATCGGAATCGATGACGGCACGACGCGGCGCGCGCCCACGCCGCTGCCGCGATTCGTCACTTCCTTCATCATGTCGCGCACGATGAACGCGACGCGCGGATCGAGCACCTGCTGCGGCGTCGAGGGCGGACGTTCGAACACCTCGCGCCCATTCGGATCGACGATGCGCGTGATGAACCGCGGTTGCACCACTGCTCCATTGTTCGCGAACGCGGTGTACGCCGCCACGAGATCGATCGGGTGCACCACCGAGGCGCCGATCGCGCTCGCCGGCACCGGATCCATCGGCGTCGTGATCCCGAGCTGCTGCGAGAGTGCGGCGACGGAATCCATTCCCACGCGCATGCCGAGCTGGATCGCGACCAGGTTGCGCGAGTGCACGAGCCCTTCGCGAATCGTCATCGGGCCGAGGAACTTCCCGTCGATCTCCTCGGGCTTGTAGATGTCGCCAGAAGGCAGCGGAATCGCGAGCGCCGTGTCGGGCACGATCGCATTCCCCGGTATGCTGTCCTCGATCGCCTTCGCGTAGACGATCGGCTTGATCGCCGAGCCGGGCTGCCGCAGCGAGAGCATGGCGCGATTGAATGGCGCGCGGGCGTAATTCCGTCCGCCGACGAGTGCGCGTACGTCGCCGGTAAGCGGATCCAGGGCCACGACCATGCCTTGCAGATAATCCGTCTGCCTGCCCCGCGCGGCGGCTTCCGTCAGGTGCGAGTAGCCTTTCTGATGCTCGATGCGAGTCGTGCCGTCGCGCAGTGCCGTCACCGCTTGGCGCTGGAGTGCGGGATCGAGCGTCGTGTACACCCGGTATCCCCCCGCCATCACCGGAATCCCGGCGCGCTCCGCCTGCTTGCGCACGGCATCCACGAAGTAATCCGCCGGCGCGGACATTCCGGCGTCCTTGGCGGTCACGACCGGCTCGCGTTCAGCCTTGGCGCCCGCGGACGGCGTAACGAAACCCTGGTCGACCATCTTCTCGAGGATCAGATTCCGGCGCGCCATCGCCGTCCTGGGATGTGAGATGGGATCGTACTCCGGCTGGGACTTCGGCAGGCCGGCCAGCGTTGCCGCCTCGGCCAGCGTGAGCTGCGCCGCTCCGTGACCGAAGTAGTGCCAGGCGCCCGCATCCACGCCGTACCATCCACGACCGAGGTCGATCTGATTCAGATACGCCTCGAGAATCTGCGCCTTGCTGTAGTGCTTCTCCATCTCGCGCGCAGCCTGCTGCTCGTGGAACTTGCGCGACAATCCCGCCGTACCGCTCACCTCGCGGCGATCGATGATGTCCGGGTGCATGTAGCCGACGAGCTGCTGCGTGATCGTGCTCGCCCCGCCCCGATTCTCATTGAGGATCTTGCCCTTGATCGCGCCGAGGACGCCGATCACGTCCACGCCGTCATGCTCGTAGAAGCGCTGATCTTCGATCGCGATGAACGCCTCCGATACGTACTTCGGCAACGACTTGAGCGAGACGTTCGTGCGGATCTCGCGGCCCACTTCGCCAATGCGCGAGCCATCCCGCGCGTAGATGATCGACGACTGGGGCAACGAGACGATCTGCCAGGCCTCGCCCGTGCCGTGCGCCGGGTCCTGCGCGGCGGCCGAGCCGCTCGCGGCGACCGAAAGCGCAACGACGAGCGCCGCACGCATGGCGCGGCGCTTATCTGAACAGTCCTTCACGTACGAGCTCCTCTGCGACTGAATGGTGCAACACCGAAGGGTGGGCCGTGTGTTCCATGACGATTCGCCTGCCGGTCGCGGAACACGCCCCGCAGCGCCGAGACGGTCGCGCCGCCTGGGGGTGCCCTCCCCCGCGGGCTCGCTCGCCCGTAGTCTTCAGCCATGGCCTCTCTCGTTCATCTGGCGCTGGCCCAGCTGAAGCCGCGCAAGGGCGACTACGACGCGAACCTGCGGCGGCTCGGACAGCTCTTTGCGCAGCTCGATGGCCTCGAGCCGAGGCCGATGGTGCTGGCACTGCCGGAGAGTGCTCTCACCGGCTACTTCCTCGAGGGCGGAGTGCGAGACAATGCCGTCACCGCCGGCACCCTGGCTCGCGATCTGGATGAAACCTATCGCGGCGCCGTGACTTCGCCCGCCCCGCTCGACGTCGTCGTCGGGTTTTACGAGATCTGGAACAACAAGTTGTACAACAGCTCGCTCTACGTCACACTCGGCCAGGGCGAGCCGATCGTGCGGCACGTACACCGCAAGGTGTTCCTGCCGACATACGGCCTGTTCGACGAGGAGCGGTTCGTCGAGCGCGGACGCAGCATTCGCGCCTTCGACACGCCGTGGGGACGCGCCGCGATGCTGGTGTGCGAGGACGCCTGGCACAGTCTCACCGCGACCGTCGCCGCGCTCGATGCGGCGCAGATCATCTTCGTCGCCGCGGCACCGCCGGCCCGCGGTGCGTGGCCGCGGCCCGATGGCGTACCGGGACCGGCGAGTGTTGGACGGTGGGAGCGTCTCATTCGCGACATTGCCGACGAGCACGGCGTGTTCGTGACGCTGGCCAATCTCGTCGGCACCGAAGGTGGAAAAACCTTCCCAGGTGCGTCGCTCGTCGCCGGGCCGCGCGGCGACGTTCGCGGCCGGGCACCATTGTGGGAGGACGCGCTGCTCTCCGTGACCGTCGACCTGGCCGACGTCACGCGCGCACGCGCCGCGATGCCGTTGATCGCCGACCTCGAAACGATGGTGCCGCATCTGCGGGCCAGCATCGACGACGTGATGGCGAGCGTGCCCGCGGTACTGGCGTACGATCCGGCCGCCGACGGCGCGTCGCCGAACGGTCGCCCGCACGGCCGAGCAGGCGCATCTGCCGGAGTTCGCATCGTCCGCGTCACGCCCGCGTGCGAACAGCCGGCCGCACCGCTTGGCATCGACGGCCCTCTGACGGAGCAATGGCTCGTCAGCTTCATTCGCGACGAGATGGCGCGCCGCAACTTCGAGTCCGCCATCGTCGGACTCTCCGGCGGCGTCGACTCCGCCGTGACCGCCTTCCTTGCCGCCAAGGCGCTCGGACCGAAGAACGTGCTCGGCGTCCGAATGCCGTATCGCACGTCTCACCGGGAGAGTCTCGACCACGCACAGCTCGTGATCGACGCGCTCGGCATCCAGTCGCGCACCGTCGACATCAGCGGCGCCGTGGATGCGTATCTCGCCAATGAAGCCGATGCCGACGCGGGCCGCCGCGGCAACGTGATGGCGCGCATGCGCATGATCACGCTGTTCGATCTCGCCGCAAAGCATCGCGGTATTCCGCTCGGCACCGGCAACAAGACCGAGCGGCTGTTCGGCTATTTCACCTGGCATGCAGACGACTCGCCGCCCATCAATCCGCTCGGCGATCTGTTCAAGACGCAGGTGTGGGAGCTGGCACGGCACCTCGGAGTACCGGAGGTGATCGTCAGCAAACCGCCGACAGCGGATCTCGTCGCGGGCCAGACCGATGAAGCCGATCTCGGCGTGAGCTACGCCATCGCCGACGAGCTGCTCAACTGGCTCCTCAGCGGCTACAGCCCCGCCGAGCTGGTGGAACGCGGCTTCGATGCGCGGCTGGTCGATCTGGTGCGCAAGCGCGTCGAAGGCACGCACTGGAAACGGCGGCTGCCCACCGTCGCCATGATCAGCCCCACGGCAATCGGCGAGAGCTACCTGCGGCCGGTCGACTACTGAACGAGCCGCGGGCGTCCGCATGGCGGACGCCCGCTTCGTTCATGCAGCGCGTGCGTACGCGAGACTGACGGCGCGTCGGGCGCAACGCTTCAGCGCGCGATGCACCACGCGCGCATGCGCGATGAAGTTCAAGCCCGCCCAGGGATATTTGACGAAGAATTCAGTCGGCAGCAGATCGCCCTTCAGGCGATTGCACCGCGCGCACGCGAGCACGACGTTGCCTGGTGCATGCGCGCCGCCATGCGACAGCGGATACACGTGATCGAGCGTCGCGAAATCGAATTCGAGGGGAGCGGCACAATAGACGCAGCGGCGGCCGCAATCCCGCATGGCCGCGCGCTTGATGGCCCGCTTCTGCTCGGATGGACGATGCCTGGCCCGCCGCGGTGCACGCGGGACTCGGGGAAGAGAGACATGGTGAACGTGCGAACGTCGTGACAATGTCACCTCTCTAAAAAGGCGACACCCCGCCGCGGGAAGATTCCCGTGGCGGGGTGTCGCGCCGATCAGTGATGTGCCGGCCGTGTGCAAACGCGTCTCAGGGCGCCGCTCTCGTCCTCGCGGCGCACGACGATCGTGATGATGTCGGGCGGGTTGGTTCATTGTCCTCCGGCGGGACGCGCGGCATCGGCCGCGCGCGCCATACAAATGCAATCGTGCACCGGATCGCGCAAGAGGCCGCCGGCGCAATTCTCAGGCGGCGTCTCCCGCGTCGGAATTCGGCTCGTACAGCAACTCACCATGCGCACCTTCGCGAATGCGCCAGCGATCCGCCTTGGACGGCCGCGGTGCGGGCGCACGCGACGGCTCCCGCGCCGGCGAGCGCGATTCGTTGAACACGGGAACGGACACCGGCCGTTCGATCTCGCGTGCCGACGACGCTTCGATGCGCACCGGATCGCCGAGGGCCGAGATGAGCCGCGCCGCGTAGGCATCGAGCACCGTGCGATCCGGCATCTGCGAGCCGTTGAACGGCAGCGGAATATCGAAGCCGTCGCCGACGCGTCGCGGAATGATGTGCACGTGATAGTGCGGCTCGTCCTGGCCAGCCGCCGCGCCGCTGTTCACGACGATATTCAAGTCTTCGCATCCCGTCACGCGCCGGATTGCGCCCGCCAGGCGCATGGTCACGTGAAACAGGTGCATCCCGATCTCTTCGGGCACGTCGAGCAGCGATTCGTAGTGCTCGCGCGGCACGACGAGCACGTGGCCGTTGTTCACGGGCTGAATGTCCATGAACGCAATGGCATCCGCGTCCTCGTAGCAGATGGACACCTCGGCGGAGCCCCGAATGAGATTGCAGAACGTGCAGTGAGCCGGGTCGTGAGGGCGCGTGTTCATGAGTTTGGAAAGTGCACGGACGATGCCAGCACTTTCGAGCCGCTCCGGCGCGATCGGCGATCCGCAATCCCGCACGCCGCAGGCAGGCGTTAACTTCCAAGGACTCGCTTCAACACACGCGGAGACTCATGGCCACCATAACGCGTGCCGAGCGGAAGAACGCCGCCGGCCTCACCCGCGACCAGCTCATCGGCGCCTACCGCACCATGCTCCTGTCGCGGCGCCTGGACGACAAGGAGATCCAGCTCAAGCGGCAGAACAAGATTTTCTTCCAGATTTCGGGCGCCGGCCACGAGGCCGTGCTGACTGCCGCGGGCTTCCTGCTCCGCCCATCGTACGACTGGTTCTTCACCTACTATCGCGACCGCGCGCTGTGTCTGCAGCTCGGCATGACGCCGGAAGAGATGCTGCTCTCGGCCGTCGGCGCCGCCAGCGATCCGAATTCCGGCGGCCGGCAGATGCCGAGCCACTGGGGCCACAAGCGGCTGAACATCGTCTCGAACTCGTCGCCCACGGGCACCCAGTTCCTCCAATCGGTCGGTGCGGCCGAAGCCACCCTCCGTGCCAAGCTGATCGGCATCACGGAGGGCTTCGAGAAGGATGAAGTCGTCTTCTGCTCCACCGGCGAAGGTACCACGAGCGAAGGTGAGTTCTGGGAGTCGCTGAACAACGCGACAAACCTCAAGCTGCCCGTCGTCTACCTGGTGGAGGACAACGGCTACGCGATCTCGGTGCCGGTGGAGGTGAACACCGCCGGCGGCAGCATCTCGAAGCTCGTCTCGTCGTTCCCCGGACTGCACGTCGAGGAAGTCGACGGCTGCGATCTCATCGCGAGCTACGGCGCCATGCAACGCGCGGTGGAGTACGCACGCCAGCGAAAGGGCCCGGCGCTCGTGCACGCACACGTCATTCGCCCCTACTCGCACTCGCTGTCGGATGACGAGGTCATGTACCGGCCGCCGGAGGAGCGCGAGGCCGACGCGAACCGCGACCCGGTCACGCAATTCCCCAAGTGGCTCGTGTCCGAAGGCTACGCCACGGACGCCGAGATCTCGCGCATCCAGGAAGAGGTCGAGGCGGAAGTGCTCGCCGCCACGGACGCGGCACTCCCGGCCGAGCAGCCGGGTCCCGAGACGATTTACAATTTCGTCTATTCGCCCGATGTCGATCCGTGCAGCGAGCAGTTCGACACGGAGGACGATCCGCAGTTCTCCGGCGATCCGACGACGATGGTCGACCTGCTCAACGCCTGCATGAAGGACGAGATGCGCCGCGATGAGAAGATCGTGATGTTCGGCGAGGACGTGGCCGACGTGTCGCGCGATCGCTATCTCGGCAAGGTCAAGGGCAAGGGCGGCGTATTCAAGGTGACCTGGGGCCTGCAGAAGGAATTCGGCGCCGCGCGGGTCTACAACTCCCCGCTGGCCGAAGCCACGGTGGTTGGCCGCGCGATCGGGCTAGCGCTCCGCGGATTCAAGCCGGTCGTCGAAATCCAGTTCTTCGACTACATCTGGCCAGCATACATGCAGCTGCGCAACGAGCTGGCAACGATGCGCTGGCGGTCCAACAACGACTTCGCCGCGCCGGTCGTGGTCCGCACGACCTACGGCGGCTACATCCGCGGCGCGATCTATCACTCACAGACTGGCGCCTCGCTGTTCACGCACTGTCCTGGATTGCGCGTGATTTGCCCCGCGACGGCGCTCGATGCCAACGGACTGCTCCGTACCGCAATCCGCTGCGAGGATCCGGTGATCTTCCTCGAGCACAAGCACCTCTACCGGCAGACGTACAACAAGGGCGCCTACCCGGGATCGAACTTCATGATTCCGTTCGGCAAGGCGAAGATCGTCCGTGAAGGAACCGACGTGACGATCGTGACGTACGGCGCCACCGTGCAGCGGGCGTTCACCGCGGCGAATCAGATGGCCGAATCCGGTCTTTCGGCCGAAGTCATCGACCTGCGGTCCCTCTCGCCGTGGGACCATGAAACCGTTTACGCCTCGGTGAAGAAGACGAACCGGGTGCTCGTGCTGTACGAGGATTCACTCTCCTGGGGCTTCGGCGCCGAAATCGCCGCGCGGATCGCCGACGACTGCTTCGCCTGGCTGGACGCGCCGGTCAAACGCGTGGCGTCGACCGACACCTTCGTCGGCTACGCTCCTCGCCTGGAGGATTCCATCCTTCCGCAGATCGACGACGTCAAGCGGGCTTGCGAGGAGCTGGCTCGGTTCTGAGCGACTCGCTCCCGCGGTACGACGAAGGACCAGCCTGACGGCTGGTCCTTTCGTGCCTGGAGCCGGCTCAAATCGTCCTGTGACATAAGTCCGCTGGGACTGTGATCCGTCCGATTGACGGCCGCCTCACGAACAACCAGTGTAGCGTGCTGATCCTCAGCGGTCGCGGATCCGCCACGACGAGTCGCCGCAGGTTCCCGCTCCTCGCCTCCATGCGCATTCGATCCCGTCCGTTCGCGACAGCCCTTCTGGCCCTGGCCGCCGTCACCTGTACTGACGGCCCATCGGCACCGTCCGGCAGCGCCGGCCGATCCGCCGCCATCGCCTTTGCGCCGGTATTCTCTCAGGCCGCGACCCGAACGGCCGTGCTCCTCGGACAATTCGGAATCTCGTACGACCATGTCCGCGTCGTGATCGTGCGGCCGCCGGTGGACACGGTGCGAGACACGACCATCGCATTCACCACCGGTGATGCAGCCATGAATCTCGATCTGACGGTTCAGGTCGAGAAGGACGGCGAGCTGTTCGACGCCTCGATCGACTACATCGGTGCAAGTGGAGTCGTCTTTCACGGTCATGGCGAGGTGCGCGCGCACCCGATTGACGAGCCAGCGACGGACTCGCCCGTCATCGTGCTGAACTACGCCGGTCCTGGCGCCGCGGCTGCGCATATCAGCATTCAGCCGCACGATCTCACGCTCCTCGCGAGCGATTCGACGAAGACGCTCACCCTGACCGCCGTCGATTCGTCCGGCGCAACGGTCGACCCGCCTCCGTTCGCCTGGTCCACGTCCGACGGCACGCTCGCGACGATCACGTCCAAGGGCACGCTGCAGCCGCTCGGCCATCGCGGCACCGTTACCGTCACGGCTACGACCGTCACGGGGCTCACCGATAACGCGGCTGCGACGCTCACGCTGCCGGCAGTTGCGATCGCCTTGGTCAGCGGCGGAGGCCAGACCGGCGTCGTAGGCGCAAATCTCCCGAATCCGGCCGTCGTCGAAGTGCGCGCCGCCGACAGCCTCGGCGTCGCTGGCGTGACCGTGATCTTCGCCGCGCCAGCCGGTGGGAGCGTCGGTCCGACCACCGCCGTGACGGACGCGAACGGACGGGCTTCGGCGTCGCTCAAGCTTGGCGCCGTCGCCGGTCCGCAGAGTTTTGTCGCCACCGCGCTGCAGTACAGCGTCGCCATTCCAGCGACTGGCATCGCCGGCGCGGTCGCGTCAATGGTATTCGTCGATCCGACCACGCTGGCACCGCTCGCAGGCGCGCCATCGGTCGTGACGCTCGTGGGCGCAACGCTTCCCACAACGACGCCGGCCGTCAAGCTGACCGATGCGAACGGCAATCCGGTGCCGAATGCTCCCGTGAACGTCGACATGCGCTCCGCGACGCAGTCGCTCGGCATCGCGCAGCTCCTCACGGATACAAAGGGCATCGCTCGACTCAGCGCGCTCTCGATTCCAACCGCTGTGCAACAGACGCCGGGCACTCTGTCGTTCGTCGTCAGCAATCCGTCGCTGGCCGCCGGCAGCACATTGACGCTCCCGGTCGAGGTGCTCGGCGTCGTCGCCGCGCTGCAGCCGGTGAACGGCGTCGTGAGCACGACGGTAGGCAACCCGCTCGGCAGCTCGCTCTACCCCGCGTTCGTCGCCGTGGACGCGAACGGCACACCGGTTCCGAACGACACCGTCACGTTCAGCGCGCAGGGCATTTGCACCTTCGCCGGCTCATCCGGCACGACGCTGATTACGGACAGCGCAGGTCGCGCCGCGCTCTCCGCGGCCACGTTCACGTTACCGGTCACGGCACCCGGGTCATGTCTCGTGGAAGCGACGACGACGTCAGGCGTCGACATTCCGGGTGCGTACGCGTCCGTGGTGGTTGCGCCGAGCGGCGTTGCAACGTGGCTCGGCGGCACGACCGACTGGGCGACGGGCTCGAATTGGAGCAGCGGCAGCGTACCAACATCGTCGCAACCGGTGTTCGTGCCCGCCTGGATCGTCAATCATCCAATGCTCCTGGGCTCAGCGACGGCTGGCAGCATGTCGCTGGAAGCCGGCGCTTTCCTGGACCTGAATGGCAACGTGCTGACGCTCGCCGGCGATCTGACGGGAAACGCGGCAACCATCGTCGACAACGTCGGGAATGGGGCGCTGGTGCTGGCGAAAGGAAGCCCCGGAAATATCGATGCGGTCGTGTCGGCGTCCGTCACCATTGGTGCAGCATCGTGTAATGGCACGAGCTACACCGTGAGCGGCGTGTTCACGGTCAGCGGTTCACTGACGCTGAACTGCCCACTCGACCTGGGCGCAACACAGCTCGCCGTTTTGAAGAACCTGCTGGTGCAGAATGGCGGCACGCTAAAGATGACTCAGCCGAGCACCGCGGTGGTCAAGGGCGACGCGACATTCGGAGGAGCCAGTGAAACGGGTTTGCTCTCCAATGGCTTGCTGCAGGTCGGCGGGAACTTCACTCAGCTCGCGACGGCGAGCGCGGCGGCGTTCTCCGCGGATTCCGGCTTCACCGTGGAGCTGACCGGCGCACTTCCGCAGAGCGTCTCATTCGCCACGCCTGGCACCGGCACGTCGACGTCTCGCTTTGCGGCTTTGCAGGTTGACCCCGGCGCGAACGTGACGTTCGCGTCCGCCGTGTCGACCATTGGTACACTCGTGCAGAACGGGACACTCAACGCGCTCGCCGGTGACACGCTCACCTTTGCCGGCGCGAGCGAGTTCAACGCCGGCTCAACGACAAACCTGCCAACCGGTGCCGCCGCAACTTTCATGGCGAGCACGCTGTTCGGTGGCGGCTCGACACTCGCGCTCGATGGCGGCATGACGGTGGTGTTGCCCGGCACCGTGAAGTTCGATGTGACGTCGACGATCTCAGGCTCCGGCACCTTTTCGCTGCTGCAGGGCGCCACGTGCACCCTGAGCGCCAGCGCAACCGTTTCCGTCCTGCTGAAGCCTTCGCTGAGCGTCTGTCAGCCCATTCCCTGAGGCCGGAGCTCCGATTCAGCGGCGGCGGCCGGCTGCGCGCGTCCGCTGGGTAAGTTTCCAGCGACATGCTCCACATCAGCGTCTGGTTCTGGGCCGCGTTCATCGGCTTCATCCTGGCAATGCTCGCCCTCGATCTCGGCGTGTTCCATCGACACGCCCACGAGGTGCGGCCCAGGGAGGCGGCCATCTGGACGACCGTCTGGGTGCTCCTCGCGCTCGCGTTCGCGGGCGGGCTGACGCTGCACTTCGGCCGGCAAACGGGGCTGACCTTCCTCACGGGCTACGTGATCGAAGAGTCGCTCAGCGCCGACAACATCTTCATCATCGTACTCATCTTCGAGTACTTCCGCGTCCCGCGAAATTGTCAGCATCGCGTGCTGTTCTACGGCATCATCGGCGCGCTCATCATGCGCGGCATCTTCATCGCGCTCGGCGCGGCGCTCGTCAGCCGCTTCCACTGGATTCTCTACCTGTTCGGCGCGATGCTGGTCGTGACCGGCGTGCGCATGGCGTTCCGCAGCGAAGAATCGTTCAACGGCGACGACAATCGACTCGTTCGCCTGGTGCGCCGCATTCTGCCGCTCGCGAACGAATTCCACGGATCCAGCTTCTTCATCGTCGAAAACGGGCGGCGCGTGGCGACGCCGCTGCTGCTCGTGCTGCTGCTCGTCGAGCTGACCGATCTGCTGTTCGCCGTCGACTCCATTCCGGCGACGTTCGGCGTCACGACGGACCCGTTCCTCGTGTTCACCTCGAACATCTTCGCCGTGCTCGGACTCCGGTCGCTCTACTTCCTGCTCGCGGCCGTGGTCGATCGCTTCCATCTGCTGAAGTACGCCATCGCCGTCATCTTGGCGTTCGTCGGCGTGAAGATGCTGGGCGAGCCGTTCTTCGAGCTCGGCGTCCACGTTTCGCTGCTCGTGATCGTCGCCGTGCTCGCGGCGGCGATCGCCGGCTCGGTGCTGTGGCCTCAGCGGCGCTCGAGCGCGTCGCGAACATCGAGCAGGATCTCGAAGTAGAGCTGCTCGCGGCGGTAGGCGAAGTCGAGCGTGGCCATCTGGGCGTTGTCACCGGTCTCCTTCGCCCGCGCGAAGGCCTCGCGGTACATCTCGTCCAGGTTGGCCAGAATGCGTTCGCGGGAGCGTGACATGCGAATCTTCTCGAGAGCGTTGAGGGTCAGTCGCGGCGGGCTGTCGTCGGCGCGCTCGCGCGGGTCCGGCTCGGCGCGCTCGAGCAGATAGCGCCGCGCCGAATCCATCAGCATGCGCCGCGACTTCGGGAGGTTGTCCATTGAAGCGAAACGAAATCTTCGAGCGCGATGACTTTCGGTGCGTGTACTGCGGCGAAACGTTTCCGCCCGACGACCTGACGCTCGATCACGTGCAGCCGCGGGTTCGAGGCGGCGATCGATCGCATGGCAACCTAGTGACGGCCTGCAGAGCGTGCAACACGCGCAAAGGCGCGCTGCGACTGAGCGCGTTCCTGCACGAAGACGCGCATGCGCGCGAGACATTCTTCCAGCGCGCCACGCACGTCTGGCCGCGGCTGCTTCGCCTCGTCCGCGACGAACTTCTGGCGCTCGATCGCGGCGGCGCGCTGCGCGATAAGAAATCTTGATTCCCGCGGTCGCAGGCCGATCACGCCAGCCGATGAAACACCGCGTCTTCGACCACGCGTCCGTGTCGCAAGTGTTCGACGACGATCCGCTCCAGCAGCGCGGGCGTCACACTGGCGTACCATACGCCGTCGGGGTACACCACGACGATCGGTCCGTCGGCGCAGACGCCGAGGCACGGCGTCTCACCGCGCTTCACGCGGTCGGGCCCGAACAGGAGTCCTTCGCGCTGTAGCAGACCGGGCAACAGCCGGTAGAGCTCGCGGCCGCGATGGTCGGGCGAACAATATCCACCGACGCACACGATCACGTGTCGGCTGTACCGCTCCATGAACGGCGCGGGCGTCGGGGCGTTGGGCATGGGGGTGGATGAATAGCGCCGCGGGCATCGGGGCGCTACACATCCAGCGTGCGCAGACGACCGCGATGATCGACACCATCCGAGTTGGCGATCTTACCGTGCTTCGCGGCATGCCGGCGCGTGCCGCGCGCGGGCCGGTGCTGTTCGTGCACGGCTATTTTGCCGACGCATCGATCTTTGCCGGCTGGCTGGATTTCCTTGCGGCCCGAGGCACGCCGGCCTACGCCCTGAACCTGCGAGGCCGGGCGGGCAGTCACCCCGGCACGGACCTCGGCCGTGTGTCGATCGACGAGTTTGCCAGCGACGCGGAGACGGTCGCTCGGCACCTCGGCACGCCAGCCGTCGTCGGGCACTCGATGGGCGGGCTCATCGCGCAACTGCTGGCCGAGCGGCATGTCGTGCGCGAGGCGGTGCTCGTCTCGCCGGCGCCGCCGCGCGGAATCAGCGTCCTGTCACCGACGGTGACATTCAGACAACTCGAATATCTGCCGGCGATGCTGATGGGACGGTGCGTTCGGCCGTCGCGGCGTGTGATGCGGGCGCTCGTTCTCAATCATCTGCCGGCATCCGAGCAGGACGAGGTATTCGATCGTTTGATTCCGGACAGCGGCCGGGCCGCACTCGAGATGGCGCTGCGCGGTGTACCCGTTGACGCCCACCGGATTCACTGTCCCATGCTGGTGATCGCTGCGGGCGACGATCGGTTCATTCCAGCGCGCATCGCGCGGCGCATCGCCGCCAGATACGGCGCGCAGCTGGATCTCGTCGAGCAGCATGGCCACATGCTGCCGATCGAGCCCGGCTGGGAAGCGCTCGCCGCGACGGTGATTCGCTGGATCGATGCGCACGAGCCGCACCGACCCGGCGCGCACTGAGGGTGATATCTTTGAACGAGACACCGCCCGCACGGAGCGCCCGCATGCCAGCCGTCGCCGAACGCCAGGATCCCGCCATCGCCGCCAAGGGATACGCGCATCCGGAAGCACTCGTCAGCACCGAGTGGCTCGCGGCGCACCTCGACGATCCGGCCATTCGCATTCTCGAGAGCGACGAGGACGTGCTGCTCTATGAGACCGGCCACATTCCCGGCGCGTTCAAGATCGACTGGCACGCCGATCTGAACGATCCCGTGATGCGCGATTACATCTCGCGGGAACAGTTTCAGGAGCTGCTGCGCTCGCGCGGCATCGACGACTCCACCACGGTCATCTTCTACGGCGACAAGAACAACTGGTGGGCCACGTACGCCTTTTGGGTCTTCCAGTTGTTTGGATTCGCCAACGCACGCATACTCGACGGCGGTCGCACCAAGTGGGAGCGGGAGAACCGGCCCATGACCACGGACGCCCCTCGGCCGCCGCGCCGATCCGCTTATGTGGCGCCGGAGCGATCGGACGCGGCGTTCCGCGCCTTCATGCCCGACGTGCGAGCCCACCTCGAGCGCCGCGGGCGGCTCGTGGACGTACGGTCGGCGGACGAGTACACGGGCAAGAAGCTCCACATGCCCGAATACCCGCAGGAGGGCGCGATGCGCGGCGGACACATTCCGACCGCGAAGAGCGTTCCGTGGGCGCGAGCGGCGAATCCGGACGGCACGTTCAAGCCCGCGGCCGAGCTGCGCGCGATCTACGAGCAGGAGCAGGGACTGGCTCCGGCGGACGATGTCATCGCCTATTGCCGGATCGGCGAGCGGTCCAGCCACACATGGTTCGTGCTCCGCTATCTGCTCGGCTATGAGAAAGTTCGAAACTACGACGGGAGCTGGACCGAGTGGGGCAACGCCGTTCGCGCCCCGATCGAGCGATAACGCCACTGATCATGCCTTCCCCGAATCAACCATCCGCAAAGCAGAAGGCCGCCGCTGAGCCGGTGACCACCCGCACCGATGCGACCTGGCGCGGCGAACGCCTGTTCGATGCCGGACCCGCCGGACGCACACATCGCATCGATGCCAACTCCACGGAAGCCCCTGGCCCGGTTGAGGCGCTGCTCAATGCCGTCGCGACCTGCTCGGCGGTCGACGTCATCGACATCATCGCCAAACGAAAGACGCCGGTCGAGCGGCTGACGGTGCACATCGCCGCGGAACGTCGGGCCGATTTTCCGCGCCGCGTGCAACGGATGGAAATCGAGTATGCGATCGATGGCGCGGGGATCGAACGCGAGCACGCCGAGCGTGCCATCCAGCTGTCGTTCGACCGCTACTGCTCGGTCGCATCGTCGCTGGCGCCGGATATCGTTGTTGCCACGCGGCTCACGCTGAACGGCGAGGAATTCCCCGCCGTTCATCAGCGGATCTGGACGCCTACCGTCTAGTGCGCCTGCTCTCAGGCGCTGCGACGCTGCTGGGCAATCGCGGGCCTGAGATGCAAGCCGGCATCAACGGCGTACGTCGTCAGCTGTTCCTGCATGAGCCGTCGCCCGCGGAATAGCCGGGAACGCACGGTCCCAATCGGAACGCCCAGCAGCTCGGCGGCCGACTCGTACGATTGGTCGTCGACGTCCACGATGAGCAGTGTCGAACGGAACGGCTCCGGCACCCGCGCCAGCGCCGAGTCGATCGCCGGCGCCAGATCGAGCTGCGCGAACATTCCCTCCGAACCGTACGGCTGCTCCGCGCTGCCCCGACACGCGATCGTCGCCTCATCACCATCCAGCGCATCCAGCTCGACCGTCGGCCTTGCCCGCTCACGCGAACGCAGGAACACGTTCCGACAAATCGTGAACAGCCAGCGACGGCAATCGCTTCCCGGCATGTACGTGTGCCACGACCGGTACGCGCGCAGAAACGTGTCTTGCACGACGTCGTCGGCGTCGGACTCGTCGCGCGTCAATGACAGCGCAAATCGACGGACATCGCCGATCCACGGAAGCGCTTCGCGCTCGAACGACTCGGTGCGGTGCGATGTGATCGAATTCACAGGTAGACCGTGAGTGAATGGTTTACGTGTTAAGTATATGACCCAAATACCCATTTGGCGAGAGCAAGATCCACAAGAAATCCAGGTCAGGTCGTTCCGAATGGCTAACCCAAGTACAGTCAATCGCTTAGCTGCAATTGCGATCGAATAGCGAGATGATGGAGGCGTACCCGAAGGCTCGACTACTGGCCGCGTTTGCCGCGGTCTACCTTGTTTGGGGCTCGACGTATCTCGCCATCAAGTACGCGGTGCAGACGATTCCGCCCTTCCTGATGGTCGGATCGCGGTTCCTGACCTCAGGTGCCCTGCTGTACCTGTGGGCGCGCTGGCGCGGGGCGGAGCGGCCAACGCCACGTCAGTGGCGCGATGCCGCCGTGGCCGGCGTGCTGATGCTCTGTTGTGGCAACGGTGCGGTGTCCTGGGCCGAGCAACGAGTGCCGTCCGGGCTTGCCGCGTTGCTCGTCGCGATTGTGCCGCTCTGGGTCGTGATCGTCGACTGGATACGGCCGCACGGCGTCCGCCCGACAGTCGGAATCATCCTGGGTGTCGTGATCGGTCTGGCCGGCTTGGTCATTCTCGTCGGTCCGGCAACGATCGTCGGACACGGCGCGGCGGATCGAGGCGCCGTACTCGTACTCGTCGGCGGCTCGCTGGCCTGGGCGTGTGGATCCGTGTACAACCGCCACGGCAGCCGCCCTCGATCGGCCGCGCTGTCCACCGGAATCCAGATGCTGGGCGGGAGTGTCGCCCTGTTCGTGCTCGCGGCGCTCGCCGGCGAGTTTCGCGGGTTTGATCCGTCGGTGATTGCCGCCGCATCATTCGGCGGATGGCTCTATCTCGTCACGTTCGGATCACTCGTCGGATTCACCGCATACATCTACCTGCTGCAGGCGGTGACGCCGGCCAAAGCGTCGACCTACGCGTATGTGAATCCTCTCATCGCGGTGTTTCTCGGCTGGGCGTTCGCCGGGGAACCCGTCACGGTCCGAACGCTGGCGGCGGCGGCGATCATTCTCGGCGGCGTGGCGATGATCACGCTCGCGCAGAGCCGAAGCGCGCGCCCGCGATCATCGTGATCGCGGGCGCGGTCCGCGTGTCACTCCCGTACGCGGATCACTTGTCGGTCCGTCCCATGACCCAACCATTGCGAATCTTCACCTGGTCGGGCGCGGCGTTCGCCACCGGCTGGAGCAGCCAGGAACTTCCGTCGTGGATGAGTTGCATGCCGGCGGGCGCCAGCACTTCGTCGTAATTCATGTCCTCGGTACCGCCGACGTGCCGCTCGAACCACGCGTGCATGTCGACGCCGGCCGCGTCGCTCACCGCGTGCTCGACGTCGTCCTCCGTGTAGCCGCGGCCCTGAAGATAGTACGTCGCGTTCGGGGCGCCCCACGTGCGATCGCGCAGCAGCCGGAATGCATCGTCGAGGGATTTCCGATTGCCGGTGTGATCGCGAATGAACAGGTCGAGATAGAGCGCGATTCCCGCGCCCTTGGTGTAGTACGAGAAGAACGCGTCACGATCGACGGCGAACTCCGGACGGCTCCCGTCGAAGAAGGGCGCCTCGAACGAGGCCATGCGCGCCGACACTTCCTTGCGGCCGGGGGCGGTCAGATTCGCGCGGATGATGTTGGCGGCCGTCTGATAGATCTCGTCGGCGGGCACGACACCGGAGCGCGGAATGGCCATCTGGCCGTAGTACTGCGTCCAGCCCTCCCCGACCCAGAGGCTCGGCTGGTACTGCTCGCGGGTGTAGTCGAACGGGCCCAGGGCGAGCGCGCGCACGCGCTTCATGTTCCAGACGTGGAAATACTCGTGCGCCGCCGTCGTGAGTCCGCTCAGCACGGGCTGGCTCTCGGTCCAGCCGCGCGGGTTGATGCACTGCGTTGAGTAGAGGTGCTCCATCCCGTCACTACCCGGGTATCCGAGATTGAACAGGAACGTGTACATCTGCAGCGGCGGCGGATCGAAGACCGTGTTTTCGTACGCCACGATCTTGCCGAGATCGGCGAGAAACCGCTGGCGCTCACCGGCCGTGGTCGGGCCATTGTGGTGGATCATCGCGCGATAGATGCGCCCGTCGATGTGCAGGGTGTCGAGCATCAGCGATGGCGCCGCCTCGGTGGGCGTGTCGACGAGCCGATCATAATTCTCGAACGTGTAGTCGGCCTGCGCTGCGCTGTGGCTGTCGCCGTTGACGATTTCCCAGCCGGCGGGAACGTCGACGTGCAGGCGAACCGGATCGGGCTTGTGGTCGACGACGTACATGAACAGCGACGGCCCGTTCCAATTCGCGTGCGCCGTATCGAGCACGCTGAACGTGCCCGACAGCGTGTTGGCGAACACACGGTACCGCACCGTGAAGCTCGACGCGCCATTGGGATACACGCGCCAGAGGGAACCGTTTTCGCGATCCCAGCGCAGTGGCGTGCCGCCGCTCGTCACGGCGAATCGGGTGAGATTGCGCGCGAAGAAGAACGGCGCGTATCGGCCGGGCGACCACACGGGCAATTGCAGCTTCACCACGCTGCCCGCCACCTTGCCCACGTCGATCTGGATGTCGTAATAGTGCGACGACGGATCGCTCCATCCGATCCGGTAGGCGATGTCGAATGGCGAGCCGCTCCGTTCCTGCATCGCCGCGGCGGGCGCCGGCGCCGGCGCTGCGCCGGGAACCATCGAGGCGCCGTGGCAGCCCGCGATGAGCACGGCGCCGAGCAATGCACTGCTGATCGTGCGAGTGGGCACGAACTCCTCCGCATGGATCAAAGGTGAGTTGATTCGGGAAGTCTGCAGCCGCCGGTGCGGACGCGCTACTGCGGCGGGCGCGCGGTCGGCGACGCCGCCGGGCATAGGCTTTGCCGCCAGCGTGCCGTTGGAGGCAGCATGGCGACTCGAAAACGCACGACGAAACGTTCGGCGCCGCTCGCCGAGTACCGGCAGAAGCGCGATTTCACGAAGACCGCGGAACCGAGAGGTGGCGACGGCGGCGCGAAAACGCGCAAAGCCTTGCGCTTCGTGGTGCAGAAGCACGCGGCGAGTCATCTGCATTTCGATTTCCGGCTCGAGCTGGACGGCGTCATGAAGAGTTGGGCCGTGCCGAAAGGCCCGAGCTACGATCCCGCCGTGCGACGGCTGGCGATGCAGGTGGAGGATCATCCGATCGACTACAACACGTTCGAGGGCACCATTCCGCAGGGAGAGTACGGTGGCGGCACGGTGATGCTCTGGGACCGCGGCACCTACGAAGCAGAAAACGGCGGCGGCGTCGAGGCGCTGCGAGAAGGGTACGAGCGCGGCGATCTGAAAATCCTGCTGCATGGCAAGCGCCTGCAGGGCGGCTGGGTGCTCGTTCGCATGCGCCGTGACGAGAGCGATCGTGCACAATGGCTGCTCATCAAGCACCGCGACGAGACCGCCGATCCCGGTTACGACGTCGTCGCGAATGTCACCACGTCCGTAGTGAGCGGCAGGTCGATGGAAGCGATCGCGGCGCGAAAGGGCCGCGTGTGGACGAGCAATCGAAGCGAGAGCACCGCGACCCGCACGCCCAAGAAGCGAACGGCTGCCGCCAAGCGCCCAACAGCGAAGAAGCCGCGCGCCAAGGCGGTGAAACGGCCCGCCAAGCGCGCGCGCGCGCGATCCCGGAGATAGTCTCCTTCGGGATTTCTCTGGGCCTCCATGGCACGATCCGTGGATGCAAAGGGTACGTTCCTGCAGGATTTCGGTGCTGGCTCCGCGCACCGAATCGTGCATCTTATCCGCTGTTCCCCGTTACCAGGGAGCTCTCATGTCGCTCTTTGCTCGGCGCTCGTTCCTGCCTGCGCCGGCCGGCTATTCCGTCGTCGACGCGCAGCTCCTCGTTTGCGGTGACGTCACGACGCAGGGCGCGCTCCGTATCGACGGCCGCATGGAAGGCAACGTGCGCCGCGCCGACACGGTCGTCGTCGGCATCGGCGGCGTGATCGTTGGCGACGTCGAAGCACGTGAAGTCATCGTCGCTGGCATGATTCACGGCAGCATCATCGCCGACGCGCGAATCGAAGTGCAGTCGTCGGCGCGCATCTACGGCGACGTGCGTGCGCCGACGCTCGCGTTGCACGAGGGCGGCATCGTCCACGGACACCTCTGCGTCGAAGCGGAGGGTGACCGCGGCGAGGTGCGGACGCCGCAGCTCGAGCTCAGTGGCAGGCGCGCCATGCCCGCGCTTCCAGGCTGAGGCCCGGCGTGCGTACTCGACGACGATGGACGTTCATCGTCATTCCGCCTGATCCCGGCGAACGCACCCGCCATGTCACGATCGGCGCGCAGCTGCTGAAAAGCGGCTCGGTGACGACGCTCGCGGTGATCGCCGCAGCGGGACTCTGGGCCGCCGCGGACGCGAACACCGTCGTCGCGACCGCCGACCAGCTGGCGGCCGAGCAGCGAACGGTTCTGGTCCTGCACGACAGCGTGCACGCGCTGCGCGCGCAGGTACTCGCCGACGCGGCGATGGTGGATTCCGCGCCCGAGATGATCATGCCGGTAGTCGGACGCGTGACCAGCCGCTTCACGCGGTCGCGCTTTCATCCGTTGCTGCAGATCTTTCGTCCGCATCGCGGCGTGGATCTTTCCGCGCCGGCCGGCACGCCGATCGTCGCGCCGGCACTCGGAACGGTGAGCTTCGTCGGCTCGCGGTTTGGCGACGGCCTGACGGTGGAGATCACGCACAACGGCGGCGTGATGACCCGATTCGCCCACTGCGAGAAGACATTGGTGAAGGTTGGCCAACGCGTGCACGCGGGACAGCGCATCGCGCTCGTCGGCAGCAGCGGAATCACGACGGGACCGCACGTGCACTTCGAGGTGCTGGTGCGCGGCACGCCAGTCGACCCGCTGCGCTATCTCGCCGAAACGCACGACTCGGCCACCGCGGTGGCGGAGCGGCTACGGAACGAGGATCGCTGACGGTCAGTCCGCGAGGCCGGCCGGTCGAATGCTCGCGTCGCCAAACTTCTCCCGAACGCGGTCGATCGTGCGCGCCAGCTGACGGTCGCGCTCCGTTTCGTCTTCAGCGCCGCGCGAGGCGAACAGCGCCAACTGGTCCGCCCCGGGATCGGCGGCCAGCGACGACAGCGCCACGCCGAGCAGCCGCGCCGGCACCCGCCGGGCAGCGCGCACGCGCGCGAACAGCGAGCGTGCAACTTCGAGGATGACCCGGTCGGAGATCACTGCCGTATCCAGCGTGCGGCTTGCCTGACGCGTTCTGAAATCCCGGTCGCGAATGCGGACGGTGACCGTCCGCGCCCCGAGTCCGTCGGCGCGCAGATCGGCTGCGGCGCGCGTGACCAATGCCAGCAGCTCGCGACCGAGCGCGAGATCATCATCGAGATCGGTCGGAAACGTTTCGTCGCGGCTGATGCTCTTCGCGTCGCCGTGGGGCTCGACTTCACGGTCGTCGATGCCGCGAACGCGCTCGTAGAGCCACTGTGCTTCGCGAGCGCCGAACCATTGCCCGAGCGTCGCGATATCGTATGGCAACACGTCGCGAACGGAACGCATGCCGAGCGCGGCGAGGCGCTCCTGAAAGCGCGGACCGATGAGCGGGATTTCGGCGAGCGCGAACGTCTCGAGAAAGCGTGATTCCGCACCCGATGGCACGACGTGCACCCCGTCCGCCGTGGTGCCGGGCTTCGGCTTGGCGCGTTCGACCGCCAGCTTGGCGACGAGCTTCGATGTGCCGCCGCCAATCGATACCGAGAGCGACGTCTCCGATTTGACCGCGACGCGAATACGGTGTGCCGTATCGGCGAGCGTTTCGCCGGCATACAGCTGCTCGGTGCCACCGAGATCGAGATACCACTCGTCGACGCTGGCGCCTTCAACGAGCGGCGCAAAGCGCTCGAGCACCGCGCGAATCTCGCGACTCTTTTCGCCGCATGCGCGTCGGGGCACGGGGACGCATGTGGCCCGCGGACACAATCGGAGCGCCTGGGCAATCGGCATCGCCGAGCGAACGCCGAACTGTCGCGCTTCATACGAGGCAGAGCAGACGACGCCGCGGCTCTCGCGCGTTCCGCCGACGATGAGCAACGGCGCGCGACCCGCGCCGTCGGGATCGACCATGCGAGCGACGGCGACGAAGAACGCGTCGGCGTCGGCGAGCAGGATGCGGCGAGCGGCGGCTGACGTCATCAGCGAACGTGCAGATCCTGCACGAAGCGGGAGTCTTCCGAGTATCGCGTGATGCCGAGCGTGCGCGCCATGATCTCGCCGAGCACCCCGGCAACATGGTCGCGATGCTCCTCCGCCGTCATGCCGTCGGTCGGGTCGCTGTTCTCGACGACGAAGTCGATCACCTCGCCGGGCGTTTCGAGATACGCGTCGTCGGCGTCACCAATGGGCACGCCGAACTCCTCCTCGACGGCGGCGAAGAACTCGTGAAGCGCCCAACTCATCTGCGTGACTGCCCGGCGATGTCGTCCATGGAATGGAGTGCAATGTGATCGTCGGCGAGAGTCCGAGCAACTGATTGCGAGTACGGGTTGCCCGCGCCGCCGCAATACGTCACCTTGTCCGCGTCATGAGCGACACACGACCGAGTTCGTCGCGCGCACCGCGGGCCGTCAAGCGCGTGGCCGCCGCGCCGGCGACCAGTGCGGCGGACGCGCCGCACGGGTCGCGGCCGGATCAGGTGTACGCGCGCGTGCGGGAGCTGATCGTGCAGGGCGTGCTCGCACCCGGCAGTCGCGTCGTGGAGACGGAGATCGCGTCCAACCTCGGCGTGAGCCGGACACCGGTGCGCGAAGCGTTGCAGCGGCTGCAGCAGGAAGGGTACGTGCTCGCCACGCCGGGGGCGCAGCAGTCGCGGCTCACCGTGGCGCCGCTCACGCGGGACGACGTGCACGAGCTGCTCAACATCGTGGGCGCGCTCGAGGGACTCGGTGCGCGGGGCGCCGCACTGCTGCCACCGACCGACCGACGCGGCCTGGTGGCGAAATTGCGCGAATTGAACGCCGAGTTTCTGCGCGTCGGCAAGCTCGTGCCGATCGACCACGAGCGGCTCTACGATGCGGACCAGCGCTTCCATCGTCAGATCGTCGAAGCAAGTGCCGGCCCGCGGCTGCTCGCGCTGCACGACGCCGTGAAGCCGCAGGCGGACCGGTACATTCGCATGTATATCCGGATGCTGACGAGCGACATCCGCACGTCGGTCTACGAGCACGATACGATCACGACGGCGATCGACGAAGGGCACGCCGACGATGCCGAGCTCGCGGTGCAGGTGAACTGGCGCCACGCCGCCGATCGATTGAGCCGCCTCATTCCACTCACGCCGGAACAGCGCGGCCGGTAAGCGCGCGCTATCGGCCGGACTCGCGCTCTTCGAGCAGCCGCCGATAGCTGTCGTACCGATCCGCGTGAATCGCGCCGGCATCGACGGCTTCCCGAACGGCGCACTCCGGCTCCGCCATGTGCCGGCAATCGCCGAACCGGCATCGTTCGCGATGCTCGCGCATCTCGGGATAGCACCGATCGAGCTCGATCGCATCGAGCGACCACAACCCGATTTCGCGCAGGCCGGGCGTGTCGATCACGTAGCCGTCATCCGGACCGGGCAGCGGCAGCATGATCGCCCCGACGGTCGTGTGACGTCCCTTGTTCACAGACTCGCTGATCGCGCCGACCCGCAGCCCCGCGCCCGGATGCAGCGCGTTGAGCAGCGACGACTTGCCGACGCCTGATGGCCCGGTGATGACCGAGCGCCTGCCGCCGAGCATGGCGCACACCGCGTCGAGACCGACGCCGTTCTTCACGCTGATGTAATGCACGACGTAGCCGGCACGCTCGTACAGCGCGAACCGCTCGCGGGCGACCGCGTCGCCAACGAGGTCGATCTTGTTGATGATGATGCGCGCGGCGAGCTCGTTCCCCTCGGCAATGACGAGAAAGCGATCGAGCATGCGCGGGTGCGGATCGGGCCGCGCCGCCGCGAACATGACCACGACCTGATCGATGTTGGCCGCGACGATCCGTTCACCCTGACCGCCGCCGGGCGCGCGGCGCGCCAGGCGCGAGCGGCGCGGCATGATCTCGGCGATGGCCCAGGCGTCGCCGCGCGCGCCCCGCTCGAGCAGCACATCGTCGCCGACGGCGAGCTTGAGGGTTTCCGCAGCTGCGGCGACGGTGTCGCGCCGCAACGAGCCATCGTCGCGCCGGCCGCTATTCGATTTCTTCAATCGGCCGCGGAGGGAGGCGTCGACGGTGTCGCCCGCATCGGTGCGGACGCGCCAGATACCGCCGGTGCCCTGGAGCACCACGCCGTGCACCAGCGACTCGGCCGTCACGTCTGGCCGTCGTCGCGCATCGCATCCCACCATGGCCGTTGGGACGCGCCGGGCTGCGCGCCAATCAAGCCGTCCAGCAGGAGCTTGACGGCCGACAGTGGCGTGGCGCCGAGCAGATCGCGCGCCTCGGACTCGCTCGACGCCTGCACGAGATAGTCGCTCTCGAGGTGGCCCTCGGGACTCTGCGCTCCCATGCGCGACCATTTGACGAAGAGGAAGAACGCCGCCCAGGGCTGCGCGGCGTCACCGGTTTCCTCCGTCATGAGCTCGACGCTGTACGAGAAGCCGTCGCTGCCCTCGAAGGCCGCCGGCCGATCGTGGACCGCGGCGTACCCGCCGATCGTATTCTCGTCTCCCTTCGACGGATCGGGCGGGCGGTACCGCGCGTGCGTCACGTCTTCCTGCCGATCATCTCGCGCACGACGTTGCCGGTGATGAACGCCACGTTGGCCGGACGTTCGGCGAGCCGCCGCATGAGATACGGATACCACTGCGTGCCGAACGGAACGTAGACGCGCATGCCGTATCCCTCGCGCACGAGCTGTTCCTGCAGATCGCGGCGTACGCCATAGAGCATCTGGAACTCGAAGCGCGACCGATCGATGCCGCGCTCCGCGACGAAGCGCTTTGCCTCGGTGATGATCGCCGGATCGTGTGTCGCGATCCCCGGGAAATTTCCGTTCTCGAGGAGCCGGTGCATGCACTTCACATAGTTGGCGTCGACCTCGCGCTTTTCCGGAAAGGCGACGGCCGCCGGCTCCTTGTACGCCCCTTTGCACAACCGCACGCGACAGCGGAGCTGGATTGCGCGCTCCACGTCGGACGCAGTGCGGTAGAGATAGCTCTGCAGCACGATGCCGACGTGATCCTTGTACGATGGATACAACCGTTCCTCGAACAGACGCAGCGTGCGTTCGGTGTAGGCGCTGGACTCCATGTCGAGCCGCACGAAGGACTGATACGCCTGCGCGCGACCGAGTACGTCGTGCATGATCGAGATCGCCAGCTCCTCGGACAGATCCAGCCCCATCGCCGTGAGCTTGAGCGACACGTTCGCGTCGAGCCGCTGGTCGTGAATGCGATCCAGTATGCCGAGATAGGCGTTGCCCGCCGATCGCGCCTCGCGTTCGTTGGTGACACTCTCGCCGAGCAGGTCGAGCGAGGCGCGAATGCCCTTGTCGTTCAGCGCCCGCACCGCGGCGAGGGCGTCATCGAGCGTCTCGCCCGCGACGAACCGCCGCGCGAACCGCTTGGCCAATCCGTTGTTGCGAACGAAGCGAAAGACGCGCGGCTGATTCGAGAGATACAGCAATGTTGAGCGTAGCATCAGTCGTGAACGGGATGCGTGCGGAACGTCGCCGGCGCGGTGACGCGAAGGATCGGAAAATCGCGGTGGGCAGCGACGATGCCGTCGAGGAAGCTCCACTGCGTCAGCCCGTCTTCGCTTTCCGGTTCGAGCAGATAGAACGCGAGCAAGCCGAGCGGCTGGCCCGCCCGAACGACGTACGTGCCCGACGGCAGCGTCCGGGGGGCGGCAGGCGACCAGCGGCCAGCGACGTCGCTCATCTCGCGTGACGTCTCGGAATGGCCGCGATCCATCACGCTGTCGACGCCGAACGCCTGTGCCGTGACGTGCGCAGCGTCGTCCAGCTGTTCGACCGACAGACCGTGCGTGTGCAGGATCGGCAGAATCGCGCGCGCCGTCGTCGCATCGAATGCATACGCGTACGGCAGGGTGCCGGACAGCGTCGGCGTGAAGCTCGCCATGACCGGCATACGCACCAGCTTGATGATGCCGGTACGCTGGCGATCGCGCATACCCGGCTCCGCCTTGCTGCTGTCGGTGAGCGGCACGACCATCTCGACGCGCACATCCTCGATGCGCGTCGTGTCCATGCGCGAGCGGAGTGGAATGGACGGCGACGTGGATGGGTGATTACCCCACGCGACCACCTTCGCGTCGGCGTCGCGTCCAAGCTGCAGAATCTCGCGCCGGTGCTCGGCCAGGTAGGACAGGATTTCGCTCACGAAATCGTAGGTCGACGCAACGCGCCGCGCAAACGGATCGTGCGAGAACGCTTCGCTGAGGATCGCAATGCGGTTTCGCAAACCGTAATAATTGGTTCCATATCGCGCGAACGGCTCGTAGGTCGAGAACGCCCAGCCGCTCGCGGGAATGGAATCGGCGATGATCTGCTCGAGCGACGGTGGCCGCGGCCCTCGAGCCGCGCCGCGCCCGCCGCGGCGGCCGGCGCCGAATCCGCCGCCGCCGAGCGCCCCTCCGGGCGCGCCCGACGCGGAGCCGCGACGCGTCCGGCTGAAATCGCCGTAATCGATGACATGGAAGCCTTCGCGATCCAGCATGCGCTTGCGGATCGACGGCAGCATGACGTTGGCCGTGTATGGAATGACGTTGATCGCCGTGGCGGTCAGCGGCGGCGAATACGTGAGGCCGTACCCGTGGATGCTGCCGTCGGTGGTGTGGAGGTCCATGAACAGATCAGGATTCCACTCGTTCAGCATGGCGAGCGAGCCACGCGTCTCCGGCGCGTCGGCGTCGACGTAATCGCGATTGAGATTCCAGCCCGACGCGTTCTGTCGCGTCCCGACCAGCTCCGGCCCATTCTGCGACGAGCGATTCCGCGCCTGCGCTCCCCAGTGTTCATTGCCATCCGCATTGTAGATCGGCTGTACGATCAGCACGAGCGAGTCGAGCACGTTCGGCGTCGGGTCGAACAGCAGGTCTCGCAGCATCGAGAGCATGGCCTCCTTCCCCTCGACTTCACCGGCATGGATGTTCGCCTGGATGTAGGCGACGGGCCGGCCGAGCCGGCGCGCTTCAGCAGGTGTCGTGATCAGCGGGCGCGACGCGATGACATACGGCAGCGTACGACCCTCGACGGTCGTCGCAATCGAGCCGACGGCGATCTTCGCGCCGAGCGTGCGCAGGGAGTCGATGAACGTGACGACGTCATCGTAGTGCGACGTCTCGGTGAAGCCCGATCGCTCGGCGCGCGTCAGCGGCTTCTTGCCGGCGAAGCTCTGGAGCGAATAGCGGCTCTGTGACGGGATCGAGTACCGATCGACATGTTGCGCCGACAGCACGCCGGCCGATGACGCGATGGCGGCGAGGATCGAGAGAGATCTCACGGAAGCACCGGGACAGGGACGCGGATCCGCGATGCGCGCGCGATCCGAACGAACCATCGATCGGGAATTGTACCCGATCGATCACCGGGCTCGCTACTCTGTCGGCCTGCCGCCTGTGTGCGCGGCTTTCAGCATCATGCCGCGTCCGCGCGTCGTCGCGGCGACGGCGGGGTCGGCACCGTGTTCGATGTCGAGGCGCACATTGCGCTGAAACAGCGCGAACTCCGCGTCCTTCGTACCGGCGCGCGTGAGTTGTACCACGAGCGATGTCGCGGTGACGAGCGGCACGTCGCGGCCGAGCAGGTCTGTAAGCACCGCAAGCGGCATGGTCAGCGGCCGCTTTCCGGCAGCCGCGTGCAGCCGCGCCAGATCGCGAACGGTGACTCCGAAATCCATGGCGCCAGCCGCGGCTTTGATTTCGTCGGCACTGGCGCGCGGTCCGAGCACGTGCTTGGCGGCGCCCATGCGCGCGGCGAGGTGGCGGACCGCCACGACGATGCGCGGCCCGTCCGACCCGGCGGCGGCGCCCTCGAGCGCCTTTTCCACGAGCGGTGCCGTCGGCAGCGCCGCGGCGCGGGCCGAGTCGACGATCGCGTTCACCGCGAACTGCGTCGGCTTGTCGAGGCGTGCGGCGAGTCGGGGGTCCTGCGCCCGCGCGTCGTTCGGTGCGAGAGCAAGCGCGACCAGCAGCGCGAGCATGACACGCACCACCGAGCTCACTTGTCGGCTTCGACGACGATGGCGGAGTTCGGCAGGCCGAAGTCGTTGTCCGACGCGCGCGGCGCCGTCGGATCGGCCATCCACACGGTGTCGTCCACCACGAACGAATACCGGTGGTGTCCGACTGGCACAGGCGCGGTCACCGACCACACCCCGCCGCCGCGATGCTTGGCCTGATACGCAGCATGCGACGCATCCCACCCATTGAAATCGCCGACGACGGCAACCTTCTTCGCATCCGGAGCAACGAGAACGAACTGCACGCGCTGAGTGGCGGCTGGCTTGGCCGTTCTGGCGAACACGCCGCCCACCGCAGGCTTTGCCGCAGCCCGCACCATCTTCGCCGCCTGCACGAGGCCGAGCCCCGCAAGCGCGAGCACGCAAGCGGCAAGCAGCCCGGCGGACAACGGCCGGACGACGATCGCGCGAGGCGCGGTGAGGCGCGACCAGACCGCGCCCCGCGAATGCCGGGAATGCCGCGGGAATCTCCGCACCGCACGCATGACGCGCGCGTCGAACGACGCGCTGAGCGGAACCGGCCCGCGCAACTCATCCGCCACCTGCTCGATGATCTCGTCGTCGTGCTCAGGCATTCTGAACCTCCGTCAACATGCCGCGAAGCCGTTCGCAGGCACGCATCACGCGCATCTTGAGCGCCGACACGCCGACGCCGGTCGATCGCGACATCTCGTCGTATCCCATCTCTTCCACGTACTTCATCAAGAACGCCTCGCGCTGATCGGGCCGAAGCTGTGCGAGCGCTCGGCCGATCTCTTCCCGCCAGGCCGCCCGTTCGGCCGGGTGCTCCTCGGCCGCCGCGAGCACGGCACCCTCGTCGACCACGAAGGTACGGGCGCGTCGTCCGCGCCGTGCACCCGTCGTGCGGCACCGGTTTATGAGAATTCGAAACAACCAGGCCGCGAAGCGATCCGGATCCTCACATCGCGCGAGGGAGCGATAGGCACGCGTGAACGCGTCCTGGAGCGCTTCCTCGGCGTCTTCACGGTTACCGAGCATGTGGTAGGCGTATCGCGCGTAGCGGTCGCGGTAACGCGCGACGAGCACCGCGAAAGCTTCGACATCCCCACTCAGCACCCGAGCGACGATCTCGGCGTCCGAGAGGGTAGACCTTGGGTTCGGGGAGGGGGTCACACGTGGAGAGGAGAGTGGAGAGAGGAGAGAGGAGAAACAAACCCGGAAGCCGGACGTCAGCTGTAAGACTCGAGATGCCAGAGCTCAGAATCGAGAGATCAGAGCGGAACTGGAGGTGATTCTACCCTCCATCCTCTCTGCCTCTATCCTCTGTCGTCCTATCCTCGGCCCCATCGGAACAACACCTCGGCGGGCCGGAAGCGCGGGGCGAACCGGGCATGCAGATCTTCCAATTCTTCTACGATCCGGCCGGCGCCAACGCTGTCGATATAACGGAAGGGTCCGCCTCGGAACGGCGGAAATCCAAGGCCGAAGACCGCACCAATGTCGCCGTCGCGCGTCGATCGGAGAATGCCCTCCTCCAGGCAGTACGCGGCTTCGTTCACCATGGCCAGCACGCAGCGCTGCACGATCTCGTCGCGATCGATTTCGCGCCGCGCACCGCCGATCAGCGCGTACACACTGCCATCGACAGCGCCTTTCTTGCCGTCCGCGTCGTACCGATAGAACCCGCTGTTCCCCTTGCGGCCGGTTCGCCCCGCCGCCACGACCTTGCGCATCGATTCGGCCGGCGCCATTCGCGCACCGAAGGCCTCGGTGAGTACCAGTCCGACTTTGCCGCCCACATCGATGCCGACCTCGTCGAGCAGCGTGATCGGACCGACCGGAAACCCGAAATCGACCAGCGCGTCGTCGATTGCCTCGATCGACGCACCCTCGTCGAGCAGCCGGCCGGCTTCGTTCATATAGGCGGACAGGATGCGCGTCGTGTAGAAGCCCGGGCCGTCGTGCACGACGATCACCGTTTTGCCCAGCTTCTTGCCGTACGCCACCGCGGTCACCGCCGCCTCTCGCGAGGTCTCCGGCGTCACGATCACCTCGAGCAGCGGCATGCGATGTACCGGCGAGAAGAAGTGCATGCCCAGCACGCGCTCCGGCCGCTGGGCGGCCGCCGCGATGCTCGCGATCGGAATCGTACTCGTATTGGACGCGTACACCGCGTCGGCTCGCATCGCCGGTTCCACCTCCTCCAGCACGCGGTGCTTGAGATCGAGATCCTCGAACACCGCTTCGATGACGAGATCCGCTGCCTCGAAGCCGGAGTAGTCCGTGGTACCGCCCGCGAGACTCAGGTAATCGTCGAACTGCTGCCGCGTCACCTGGCGCCGCGCAAGTCGCTCCTTCAGCACGGCGCGAATGGCGGCGAGACCTTTTCCAATTCTCGAAAGGTCGGTGTCCTTGAGCCTGACGGACGTGCCCTGCTGCACGGCGATCGACGCGATGCCCGCGCCCATGAAGCCGGCGCCGAGAACGCCGAGCCGCCGAACGTCGTACGGCTCCGGCGCGGGCGGATCGACGCCGGGATCCTTCTTCAGCGAGTTGCTGGCAAAGAAGAGATACACGAGCTGCCGCGACACGTCGGTCATCGCCATCGCGCCGAACAGGCGTGCTTCTTCCTCGAGTCCCGCCTCGGTGCCGCGCGAGTAGCCAGCCTGCACGGCGACCAGCGCGGCGAGCGGCGCCGGGTAATGACCGTGCGTCTTATCCATCACGCTTTCGCGCGCCTTGCGGAACACGATGCCGCGGCCGACCGAGTTGTGCTCGAGCAGCAGGCTGGCCGGTCCGCCGCCGCGCCGGGGGGTCGGCTTGAGACGTCCCGCGCCGAGGCCGAGCGCTCGTTCGACCGCGATCTCGCGCAGAATGGATGGATGCACCATCTCGTCGACGAGACCCATCTGCAGTGCGCGCTTCGCGCGGATGTTGCGCCCGGTGAGAATCATGTCGAGCGCCGCCTGCAATCCCACACGACGCGGCAGCCGCTGCGTGCCCCCCATGCCCGGGATGAGGCCAAGCTGGACTTCCGGAAGCGCCAGCGTCGTCCTCGGATGGTCGGTGCATACGCGGTAGCGACAGGCGAGCGCCGTCTCCAGGCCGGCGCCGAGGCAGGCGCCGTGAATCGCCGCGACCACCGGCACGCGTAACGCCTCCAGACGGTCGAGCAACGCCTGTCCCATCCGGCTCACGGCTTCGGCCTCGCCCGCGGTGCGCAGCAGCGGAAACTGCTCGATGTCCGCGCCGGCAATGAACGTGTCCGGCTTGCCGGAGATGAGGACGACGCCTTTGATGAGAGTATCCTCATCAATGCGAAGAAACAGGCTCTCGAACTCGCCAACGAGCCCGGGACTCAGCGTGTTCACGGGTTCCCCGGGCCGGTCGATCGTGACGACGAGCACGTCGCGTTCGATCGTCATGCGGAGCGTCTGATCCGCTGGAGCGCGTGCCGTCATGCCCGTTCAATGACCATGGCGTGCCCCATGCCACCGGCGGCGCACACCGTCATGAGCCCGAACTGCCCGCCGCGCCGAACGAGCTCGTTCGACAACGTGGTGAGAATGCGGCCGCCCGTGGCGCCAAAGGGGTGCCCGATGGCGATCGACCCCCCCATGACATTCAACCGCGATCGGTCCACTTCGCCGACTGGCGTTCTGACGCCGGCACGCTCCGCCCAGTCGCGCGAGAGAAACCCCTGGAGATTGCACAGCACCTGCGCGGCGAAGGCTTCGTGCATCTCGATGAGGTCGATGTCCCGCAGCGTGAGCCCGGCCCGCTGCAATGCGACCGGCGCCGCGAGCACAGGGCCCATGAGCAGCTGCTCGCCCGGGTCCAGCGCCGCGTACGCGTACGACCGGATGAACGCGAGCGGCGTGTAGCCGAGCGTTCGCGCTCGCTCCTCGCTCATGAGCAGTACCGCGCTCGCGCCGTCGGTGAGCGGCGACGAGTTGCCGGCGGTCACCGTTCCGTACTTGCGATCGAACACCGGCTTGAGTGCGCGCAGCTGCTCGATCGACGTGTCGGTTCGAATGCCGTTGTCGCTCGTGAGCGCGGTGCCGTAGTCCGGCGGCACGAACACGGGCACGATCTCGGCGGTGAGCCGCCCATCGTCTGTGCCGACCGCCGCGAGCCGATGCGAGCGCAACGCGAACTGATCCTGATCCTCGCGCGTGATGCGATTGATCTTCGCCATCTTCTCGGCCGACTGCCCCATGGTCTCGCCGGTCGACGGCTCGGCAATGGCTGGCGTGATCGGCACCAGATCGCGCGGACGGATCGAGCCGAGAATCTTCATGCGCTTCGCGGCGCTCCTGGCGCGGGAGAGCGCAACGAGCTTTTCCGACATCGATCGCGAGTGGAGAATCGGCACGTTCGACAGCGACTCCGCGCCGCCGGCGATCATCACGTCATGGTGGCCGAGCACGATCTGATCGGCGGCGTCGGTGATCGCCTGATTGGCCGACGCGCACGCGCGGCTCACCGTGTACGCTTCACAGCCGCGAGGAAGGATCGGCAGCAGCGAGACCTCGCGCGCGATGTTCGGCGCGATCACCGAGTGCACCACGGTGCCGTAGACCAGGGCTTCGACCAGGTCGCCATCGAGATTCGTCCGCTGAATCAACTCCGTGACGCACCGCTTGCCGAGCTCGATGGCGGAGAAATCCTTGAGCGCGGTACCGGCGCGCGCAAACGGCGTCCGCACACCGGCGATGATCGCGACCCGGCGGCCAGGAGTGCCCAGGGATGGCATGCATGGAAAGTAGTGCCGGCGGTGGAGCGGTGGAGCGGTGGAACGGTGGAACGGTGGAACGGTGGAACGGTGGAACCGGATGGCGATACCTTGGTCCAATGCCTGGCGACGTTCATTCATCGACACACGCGGCGAGCCGCCCGCGCGACGAGCGATTTGCCGCGCTCGGCTCGCGCGTTTTCGACCTGCTTGTGATCGGCGGAGGCGTGACCGGGTGCGGCATCGCTCGAGACGCGGCGGTGCGTGGCCTTTCAGTCGCACTCGTCGAGCGCGAAGACTTTGCGAGCGGCACATCGAGCCGGTCGTCGCGACTCGTTCATGGCGGCGTACGCTATCTCGAGCATGGGCATCTGCATCTGGTATTCGAATCCAGCGCCGAGCGGCGCCGGCTGTTGCAGCTCGCGCCTCACCTCGTTCGACCACTCGAGTTCACCTGGCCCGTGTACAAGGGTGCGCGCATCCCTGCGTGGAAGCTGAATGCCGGACTCACGTTGTACGACGCGCTCGCGCTGTTCCGGAACGTCGGAAGGCACCATCGGCTCACGCGGGATGGCGTGCTCGCCCACGAGCCGATGCTGCGACCGGACGGTTTGCTCGGCGGCGCCACCTATTTCGATGCGGCAACCAACGACGCTCGGCTCACTCTTGCGAACGCGGTCGACGCAGCCGAACACGGCGCGATCGTCCTGAATCATGCGCCGGTACGATCGCTGTGCATTGAAGGTGGGCGCGTTGCGGGCGCCAACATCACGGACGCGATCACCGGCGCAGAGTGCGCCGTGCGGGCACGCGTCGTCGTGAACGCGACGGGCCCATGGAGCGACGACATCCGCCGCATGGACGCGGAGACCGGCACCGCGGTTCGCGGAAGCAAGGGCGTTCATATCGCGGTGGCGCGCGAACGCATCGGGAACCGCGGCGCGCTCACGCTGCTCTCGAATCAGGACGGTCGCGTGCTGTTCGTGCTGCCGGCGGACTCGGACGCGATCATCGGAACCACGGACACATACACGGCGTCGAAACCGGACACCGTTCGCCCGGATCGCGAAGACGTGCGATATCTGCTCGACGCGGCGAACGCGTTTTTCCCGAGTGCGCGGCTGATCGAAACGGATGTGATCAGCGCCTGGGCGGGAATCCGCCCGCTGCTCCCGAAACCGGGCGCGTCGCCCGGCAGCGTGTCGCGCGAGCACGAGATCAGGACGAGCGCGCGCGGGCTCGTCTCGATCACTGGCGGAAAACTCACTACGTATCGGCTCATGGCGGCCCAGGTCGTGGATCTCGTCGCCAAACAGCTGCATCGGCGCGATACCCGGGAACGGAGCCGCGGGCTGCCGCTTCCCGGCGGCGACATCTCCTCGTTCGACGCGACCGTCGCGCTGGCGGAGCGAACAACCGGTGATCCGCGGCTCGCGACACACCTCGTCCGCGCGTACGGCAGCCGTTGGACCGCGGTATGGAATGAAATCGCGTCCGTGGGCGGAGACGGCCGCATCGTCGACGACCTGCCATATACCGCCGGCGAGCTGCGGTACTCCGTGAGGAACGAGATGGCGTGTACCCTCGGCGACGTCATGATTCGGCGCACCCATCTCGCGTTCGAGACGCGCGATCACGGGCTCGCGAGCGCTGCGGCAGCCGCTGCGGCCATCGGGCCAATGCTGGGCTGGAACG
>Ga0207660_10000127_pt1 | contig 45030 bp, 74 predicted proteins | sample KBSC73BmetaG_FD_184335 | JGI IMG/M metagenome (GOLD analysis project Ga0207660, IMG submission 184335) | Corn rhizosphere microbial communities from Kellogg Biological Station, Michigan, USA - KBS C7-3B metaG (SPAdes) (version 2) | ecosystem: Host-associated > Plants > Roots > Rhizosphere ... | reverse complement strand
AAGGTAGCCTGAAGAAAAGGGGAGGCGCCTATACGGGCCTCCTTTCTTCGGCTTTCTGGTGGCACGTGGAATTCAAAACACCGAAAGGAGAGACATGAGTTCAGACAAGCGAACAGTCGTACTCGTAAGTGGAGGTCTTGACAGCTGCACCGCCCTCGCGTACTGCCGGTGGTACGACTTCGATGTGGTGAAGACCGTCCACTTCCAGTACGGCCAGAGTCATGCAAAGGAGCTCGCGCACGCTCAGGTGATTTGCGAAGCACTTGGCATGCCCACTCCTGTTGTCCTCAAGCTTAACTTTGAACATCTTCGGGGTTCTTCTGCTCTCCTCCCTCTCCAGGCATTCAGTCAGGAGGAGGCGGCTGGCACAGTCACTGATCAGGTTGGAGAGAAGGTATCGAATACGTACGTTCCTGGCAGGAACATCGTGATGCTCGCGATGCTGGGAGGCATTGCAGACGCAGAGCGTGTATACTACATCACTGGTGGGTGGAACGCAGTCGACTACTCTGGGTACCCTGACTGCAGGCCAGACTTCTTGAATGCGATGGCCACTGCTCTCAGGCTTGGTCTCCGCTTTCCTGTTTCGATCAACGCTCCTCTCGTCCATCTCACGAAGGCTGACGTGATCAGGCTTGCGAAGAAGATCAACGCCCCACTCGAGCTCACGTGGTCCTGCTACAAGGGTGACGAAAAGCCATGCATGGAATGCCCGTCGTGCAAGGTGAGACAGGCTGGCTTCGAGGAGGTTGGCATTGCCGATCCAGCTCTCGGCTCTTAGCCAAGCTTTGGTAGATACGGCCACAAAGCTTCTTACTCAGCTCATGTTCGACGGTGACATCAAGAGCCTACGCAGCCCGACGTTCACGAACGGAGAGGTTCACGCGTACAAGGTGGGACAGAACATCATACGTGTGGACGTGAAGCTACATGGACCAACTCCTCCTCAGTCATAGCGGTAGGCAAACATTCCAGCAGTGCCACAAGAAGTTCTACTGGACGACTCTCGAGCGCCTGGAGCCAGGCAAGGAGCCCGCTCCCTTCAAGCGTGGACGCCTTGGTCATGCCCTCGTGGACGAGTGGCTACGTGACAAGAGTAGGGCTGTTGAACTCGTTGAGCGTGCAGAGCAGGAGACGGAGTTTGCCCTACGAGATGCGCTTCGTGAGTACTTCATCAAGAACGCCGAGGAGCCAATCAAGTACAAGAAAGGTATCAGTGCGTTCAAAATCCCCCTCGGCACAATCATCTCCACAAGCGGGCGTCTCAAGATGCCAACGTTCTTCGTAGGAGAGCTGGATGGATACGTAGAGTATGACGGCAAAGAGTGGGTCATTGAGAGGAAGTTCACAACCCAGATACCTTCTGACCTTGTGGGACGCTTCCAGCTTGACGATCAGGTTCGTGGGTACACTTGGGCTGCACGGCGACAGGGACTACATCCTGTGGGTGCGCTTGTCGACATCGTACGGTGTACTAAGAATCCCGCGCTCGTCAGGGATTTCGTCGTTCTTGACGAGTCTGAACTGAACCGCTTCCATGACGAGCTCCTTCAGGTCGCACAGGAAATCGTGGACAGCATCGACCAAAACCGTTGGCCTCTTAGCCCACACTCCTGCTTCAACTGGGGAACGTGCCCATACCGTCTACTCTGCTTGAACCCCGACAGGGCAGCGATGGCGGAAGGCATGGGGTACGTACGGAAGGACAAACTTCATGAGGAGGAAGTCGTTGCGCGAATCAAGTGACACCACCAAGCAGTACATAGGGGACGCCGTCTACGCTGAGTTGGAGGGCGGTATGCTCAAGCTCACGACGGAAGACGGAATCGAATCAACCAACACCATCTATCTTGAGCCCGAGGTCTTCTATCGTCTCATGGAGTACGCTCGTCACCAAGGGTGGCAGTGGGAGGAGGTTAAATGAGTCCGCAACCACCTCTCGTGGGCCTCACGGAGATGTCTTCCATCTCATACTCGAACGTCAGCTCCGTTCTTGTGTATGGCCCAGCCGGTGTGGGAAAGACGAGTCTGGTGTTCAGCTTCCCCGCTCAGAAGAGGTTCGTCTTCGACTTCGAAGCCGGCCTTAAAGTGGTGAAGCATGTACCGGCAAGCGTGTTTCGTGTGACGAACTACACAGATCTCTTCCGTGGCATTCAGTGGATCGAGCAGGACACAGAACACGACGTGGTGATCGTCGACAGTCTCACAGAGCTCGGTCGCGTCATGATGCTTGGTGCCATGCAACTCCCAGGCAATCGCACACTGCCTGAGCTTCCTGCTTTGCAGGACTGGACGCTCACAATCGAACGCCTACGAAACACAGTCAGGCGCATCCGTCTTCTCATTCAAAAGGGCAAGTGGGTGTTCTTCACAGCTGCAAGCTCGTATGAGAAAGACTCCACGAGTGGAAGGATTGTAGGACGCCCTGAAGTACCTGGTAAGCAACTCCCAGACGAGATCCCGTACCTCATGGACGAGGTGTACAGGATGGACGCAGAGAGCACACCTCAGGGACCGGCCCGCGTTCTGTGGACCCAACCTGATTCCATCTGGACAGCGAAGACGCGCGTACGGAATGCGCCCGCGAAGATCGTTGTGCAGAAGGAAGATCCCAAAACCCTAGCATTCCTGAAAGGCTGAAAGCCATGCCCCTCATCAACGTCGATCTCACGAACATCCCGGACCCGGAGTCCCTTCCCGAAGGGCAGTACCTCTGTCGGATCGAGAAGATCGAGGAGAAGACGAGCAAGGCAGGCAACAAGTACCTCGATGTGTCGTACAACGTTGAGGAGCCGGCCGAGTACAACGGACGAAAGATCCTCTTCGACAACCTCACACTCACGGAGAAGGCTCTCTGGCGTGTCCGTGACTGGGTGAATGCCGCAGGCATCTTCCCTGGTCCGGACGGATTCAAGACGGAGGAGATGATCGGTGCGTTCCTTCGAGTGACGCTCATCAAGGAACCCCAGATGCAGAATCAGCTGAACCAGGCGAGTGGCACCACTCAGCTCGTGCCGAAGGTGGACTCGAAAGGACAGCAGATGTTCCGGAACAAGGTCGTCGGGTACGCTCAGCGGTAGGCGCCCAATGTGCAAGGCCGCCACTGCACCCTATGCACACACTGTAAGGTAAAGAGCGGGATTCTTGTCTGGTGTGAACAGGGTGTCTGGATGCGAGCGAATGGAGAACCCAAATTCTACCTACTCCGGGGGGTCGAGAACAACCGATCCCTCGGAGCACTCGCATCCAGATGTCCATACTACGATGGGGAGGAGACATGTGAAACTGACGAAGAGGATCACGTTTGAAGCCGCTCACCGTCTCGAAGACTGGACATGGAGTAAGTGTCACAACCTTCATGGACACACGTGGCACGTTGAAGTCACGTATGAAGGCGCCATGAAGGCTGACGGAGCTATCATCGACTTCAGCGTAGTAGGAGAGATGCTACGTAAGATGGTGTTCGACTCACTTGATCACCAGTACATCAACGATGTCCTAGGTATTCGCAACGCGACAAGTGAGCAGCTTGCAATGTGGATCTGGACCCGTATCATAGGTCACGTGCCTGTGGATCTCAAACGCGTCCGCGTGCAGGAGACTGAGACCTGCTGGGTGGACTATGAAGGAGACTGAGCGTGCAGATCATCCTCAAGGACGGAACACAGAAGTTCGCATGCGAGGTGGAGACACTCATCCTGTGTATCCTCGACGAGATGCCGAGCGAGGCTCGGAACCGCGTGCTGCTCAAGGCAGTGGAAAACGCAAAGCGCACGCCAATGATCGAGCTCACAGTAAGCAGGATCATCAATCCGAACGGAGGATAGCTGTCAACGAGATCTTCACGAGCCTGCAAGGTGAGGGCACATACTCAGGCACACCTATGACGTTCATACGCATGGCTGGTTGCAACCTCGCGTGTGTGTGGTGTGATCAGCCTGACACCATTCATGAGGGGTACGAGGATTTACATGGACGTGTGTGGAACCTCTCGTTCAAGAAGATGTCAGTCGCGGACATCATGGAAGCCGTTCCAGTCTCAGTCGAGCGTGTATGCCTCACTGGAGGAGAGCCCTGCGCTCATAAGCTCAGCGAGCTCGTAGGTGTCCTTCACACCATGCTCCATAAGTTCACGTCGAAAGCAATGGCACTCTCCACCCTGACTGGCTAGACTGGGTGGACCACCTCGTCGTGAGTCCTAAGAGAGAAAAGGAGGTGCCAGTCTCCGTCCTTCGCAAGGCAGCTGAGCTGAAGTTCATCGTCGACGAGACTTTCAAGATCGAGGAGGCCCTACGGTATGCACGAGACTTCGTAGGTCCAGTCTACCTCTCACCAGTGAACTTCCAGACAAACCTCGATAAGGTGTCCGTCAAGAGAGCGGTTGCGATGGTGCTCAAGCACCCGCAGTTCAGACTCACCATGCAACTCCACAAGATCCTCGACATCAAATAGGAGCCATAACCATGGACAAGCAAATTCCTCTCGAGTGCGGTGGTTGTGGAACGGAGATGGGCACGATCACTGTTGACACGAAGCACGAGGCGGTCATCGAGTCGGCAGACACAAAGTGCATGGACTGTGCGGAAGCCGACGCCGAGGACGACGAGTAGTGCAGGCGAAACTCGTCCAGCTCGGCGTCCTCAGTATTCTTGAGGGCCTCGACGTTGACATACGGCATCCAGACTTCAAAGACACCCCCGCACGTGTCTGGAGAATGTTCAAGGAAGTCCTCTCCCCTCCACGTGTGAAGTGGAGTTCCTTTCCACATGATGGGTATGATGGGATGATCATTCACGACTCCCATCATGTATGGGGCTTCTGTCCACACCACCTTCTCCCAGTCGAGATGAGGGTCGCAGTGGCGTACATACCCAAGGCGAAAGGGTACGTACCGGGCCTCTCGAAGATCCCACGATTGGTCGAGACAAAGTGCAGACGGCTTGTGATCCAAGAACGCGTGAGCACAGACATCGTCCTGGACCTCATGAAGAGGTACAAGCTGCTTGGAGCTGCGTGTTTCATCCGCGGACGACACCTATGCATGTCCATGCGTGGTGTGAAGACAGATGGTACTGTCACGACGTCATGCTTGAAGGGAGTCTTTCTCACGAAACCCGAAGCCAGGGCTGAGTTCTTCGCCCTTGTGAGGAACCATGAATGAATGGGAAGTCCAACAGCTCCGTGACGTTGCAGCTGAACTCAGACGAGTCGCATCTGCTGTTAGAGGCACTCGACTACCGGGCGGAGACGTACGCGCAGATGTACCTCGCCTCCGGACGGCAGAAGAACGCGTTACCGAATACGCTCGAGACCTTAGAGGTCAAAGTCTCGACCTACGAGGCCCTACTGGACAGGATACTCAAGGAAGTCCCCGAGGAGTGGGTCCCGAAAAGTCTCCCACTCATGATGCAGCGAAGGCGAATGCTCCTCACTCAGACCACTACAAAGGGACCTCGGTCGAACCCATAGATCTCATCGAGGCGTGGGGTCTTCCCTTCCATCTCGCGAACGTCGTCAAGTATGTGTGTCGCTCGCAGGGGCCCGTCACCAACGACTATGCGACCAAGAGCCTTGAGAAGGCTCAATGGTACCTCAACCGGTTTATCAGTGAACGCAAGCGTCTGCGAGTGTAAGGCCAACAACTGGCCTGGCACAACTCACGTCCACGGTGTGGGGCCTAACAAGCCCCGCATCATGGTCGTGGGCGAAGCGCCAGGTGCAGAGGAGGATCAAAGTGGCACACCATTCTCAGGAGGAGCTGGACGGATACTCGATTCGTGGTTCGCGCGGGTGGGTATTCAACGTGTCTCCTGCTTTGTTGACAACGTGGTCTCCCACAGACCGCCTGGGAACGAAATTAGTAAAGCTACTCTTGGACCAACCGCACTGCATGATCTGTCGAGAAGGATACGGAAGGTGGACCCTAATCTGGTCCTGCTCCTCGGTAACACACCCCTCCAACTCTTCGTTGATGGTACTATCGGAGATTGGAGAGGTTCCCATTTTCCAATCGTGGTGGAAGACACTACTTATCAGGCTTTCGCTACGTATCATCCTGCGTTCATAATGAGACAACGCCGTATGTGGGACGTCGTCCTTCACGACCTCTCGCGTGCACGGGAACTTAGTAGGACACCAGGCTATCACGAAGTGCCTGTCGAGTACATCACCCATCCACGAGTGGGGGAGGTCCGTGACTTTGTTCTCGAGGCCTGCGAGGCAGACTACGCTGCAGTGGATATCGAAACCGACTACAGCTTCGCTGCCATTGACCTCGTGGGCATAGCATATCGTGAGCGGCACGCGATGTCCATCCCTACCATAGAGCCTGAGTACCTCCACTGGCTCTTCACATTCCTCAGGAAGGCGAAAGGAATCGTGACTCATGACTCCATCTTTGACGCGTACCATATGCGACGCTTTGGATTTCCTTGTCCAAGCCCTCTCCACAATACCCTCCTGTACTCACATCTCCTATATCCACACCTGCCTCACGATCTGGGTTTCCTAGCATCCATTTACAGCCCGTATCCCTTCTACAAGGACCAGATAGGTGTGAGGAAGGAGTGGTATAATTGTCGGGATGTGGATGTCACACTCATCACTCTCAACAAGCAGCTCGTCGAGCTAAAGGAGCTCGGCTACCTATGAACACCAAACAGGAATTCGCATGGTTAGGCATCCTATGATCCTCCACTACCGCAAGACGCGGAAGGGTGAGTGGTATTGGATCGTGATCGCTGCAAACAACGAACCTCTTGCACGCAGTTCAGAATCCTATAAGGAGCTTCGTGATGCCCGACGCTGTTGGGAACTCATCCGAGGAAGGCTCACAGCCACAATCGAACATGCTCCCACCAGAGCTGACGTACGAGTGCCCCGCGTGCGGAAACATGCGGCACCCAGAGCACACAAAGATCTGCCGAGTGCATAAGAGGGAAGAGTGTCAGTGGTGTGTACGTGAGCACACGATGGACATGACATGAAGCTCGCTGAGATCGTCATGCGTGCAAGCGAAGCCGTTCTCCACATGAAGGAGAGAGGCATGCTCGTGGACTCCAAGCACATGACGAACATGTACCTCTCGAAGATCCAAGAAGCTCAACAGCTCGAGAAGACCCTTCAAGCATACGTAGGGAATCCTTCCTTCAATCCACGGAGTAAGGATCACGTACCCGCTCTCCTGTATGGTGACTTTGGCCTGGAGCCTCAGTATAGAAGGCGGAAGGTCAAGGGCGGTGGCTACAAGCGGACTCTCACTGGAGATGATGAGGCAATCATGAAGGTCTGTGGTATCAATGAGGACCCAACCACCCATGAATTCAGTAGACGAACTGGAACTGATCCCACGATTTACAAAATTGGGGCGACAATCCTTGAATGCCGACGAGCCGGCAAACTGGCAAGTACCTACTTCGGACTTTCCCTTGATGATCATAGTCGTTATCACCCGGAGTGGAAGATGCACGGTACAGAGACCGGAAGGTACTCCTGTCACGTTCATACTTACCCCCCAGGAAAAGCGAGGTCTATCTTTATCGCTCCGCCTGGGCATCGTCTCGTGGTAGCGGACCTCAGCCAGATCGAGCTTCGCATCATGTGGCACCTCTCACAGGATCCAGTCGGACTCTCAATCATGGAAAGGGGAGGAGATGCCCACAGGGAAACGGCCGCGGAGATCTTTGGTAAAGCACCGAGCGATGTCAATGGTGAGGAGAGGTTCCAGGCGAAGTTCATCAACTTTGGCCTTCCCTACGGAAGAGGCCCTGAGAGCATGGCTGACCAACACACTACCATCTCTCTTGACACTGCCAGGAGTATCTTTGATAGGCACCATCATCGCTTTTCGCGACTATGGGAGTGGATGGCGATTAACAATCTCTTCTCCCAGAAGAATAAGTACATCGCTAATCCCTTTGGCAGACGCCGTTATTTCATCGAACAGTCAGACTCCGAGCGAGAGCGTCAGACTCAGAACATGATCCCACAGAGCACCGCCCACGACCTCCTAATGCAGGCGCATGTTGATATTCACGACAATGCAAAGGGTGTCTTTCCTGTCTTCGATCACCACGATGCTCTCGGTATCGAGGTGCCTGAGAAAGATCTCAATGGATATGCTGAGCTGATTCGCACGGCTTTCGAGCGCGAACGCCTTCCTGGTCTCCGCACGCCTTGCGAGATCAAGATCATGCAGAACTGGGGGGAGGCGAAGCGCTGAAGGTACCTGCCAGGCTTGATGAGCCCGCCAAGCGGCGGTGTAGGCTGATCATCATTGGAAGGTGGCGCGAGGCGCTCAAAAAGAACGACGCGTGGGTTGATGAGATCCTCCACCACATGGAAGAACAACTCTCACTAGACAGGAGCGCGAAGCATGGGAATGAAGTGCAGCTTCGAAATCCCAACCGCACACGTCAAGGTTCTCAAGGAGCATCAAGAGTATGATTTCACTCTCGCTCACATGTGGTTGTCGAGTGAGCCTTACCGAGTCGCTTACGGGCCTGGGAGTGTCATGGATAATGGCATGTTCGAGCTTGGAACACCTCTTGAAATACCCGAGCTCTCTCGCGCAGTTCGACTCGCTCGCCCTTCTGTTGTTATCGCACCTGACTACAAGGGGGACGCTACTCGTACTCGAAACGCGTGGAAGGACGCGTCCGCAAAGTTTGACTGCGAGGTTGCCGGCGTCATTCAAGGTGCCAACGTCCAAGAGATGGTCGACCTCTTTCAGTGGTATCGAAACCAAGCCTGTGAGATCATCTGCTTCCCGTTCCGTACGCCGCGCGTCGAAGTCCTCAAGATGATCGCGGCACGTGGGTGGTTTGATGGAGACACAACATGGTATCACTTCCTGGGGCTCAATAGTATGGAAGAGCTTCATACTCTCAAGTCCTTCCACCTTCAGCATTCGAGTGTCGACACGAGTAAGCCGATCAAGGCAGCCATCTTTCAGAAGGACATCCATTCGGATCTCAAAGCCCTCGGACGCATTGACCTTGAGGCGACGTACGACACTGAGACCGTGGAGAAGATGCGGTTCAATATGGATAGGTTCCGTGAGGAAGCTCAAGCGAGTTGAGCGTGTCGATAGGATTGGAAAGCGCATCCTCGATGGGAACAAGCTTACGCTTATCAACAGGACGAACAACACAACCTATATACTCACCGACGAGCAGGCAGAGCGTTGGTACTGGTATATAACGACAGGAGTGCTCATTGAGCGACGACCTTCCACATGAACCCTTCATGGACATCGCACCAAAGAAAGGTTGGTTGGATGCCTATCTCAAATACACGTCGTGGAGTGAAGCGCCAGCGGCGTTCCACTTCTTCACGGGAGCTGCAGTACTGGGAACTACTATGTCTCGTCGAGCGTGGTTCACGAAAGGGTACTACAAAGTCTACCCCAACCATCAAATCATTCTCGTTGCGCCCACTGGGAAGTGCCGCAAGACGAGTGCCCTCAACTTGGGCCTCGGGCTCCTTAGAGAACTCGAAGGTGTCAATGTCATCGCTGATAAGATCACGCCTGAAGCCCTCGCAGCTGAGCTGGGTCAGGTTACTCTTGGCGACAAAGCCCTCATCCAAACGAAAGCTGCAGAGGGTGTCATCTATGCTCCCGAACTTGCAGTTTTCCTCGGGAAGCAGAAGTACAACGAGGGCCTCATCACTCTCCTCACTGCCCTCTTCGACAATCCAGAGAAGTGGGAGATCAGCACGAAGGGAGGAGGGAAGCAGACGATTGAGAAGGTCTGTCTCACGTTCCTCGGAGCCAGTACTCCAGATTGGCTCGTGTCAGCAATCCCCCAGGACGCCTTCGGTGGTGGCTTTATGTCGCGCCTTCTCTTCGTCGTCCAAGAGGACACGCCTCGCTGCTTTCCTATCCCAGATGTCAAGGAAAAGCCCAAGCACCTCATCGACTGGCTCCGCGCCCTCAAGAAGCAAGAGGTTGGTGAAATAGGATTCCGCACGGACGACGACAAACAATGGTACCAGATGTGGTACACGGCAGGAAAGAAGAACATCCCTGAAGACGAGAAGATGGCTGGGTACCACGAACGCAAGCCGGACCACCTCCTGCGCCTTGCGATGGTGCTCGCTGTCAGTGAGGAGCGTGTGCGCATCACACGTGAGGACATGATCACGTCAAACAAGCTCCTCAACTTCCTCGAGGAGAGTATGCTCACAAACTTCAAGTGGCTTGGGAGTAAGCCGGTTGGCGTGGATCAGGGACGTATTCTCACTGTCCTTCGAGCGAACGGTGGGACTATGCGGAGCGGAGACCTTCTACGGAAGCTCGTGTTCTACATGAATGGAATGCAGTTTCGTCAAGCGATCGAGACGCTCATGCATGCAGGTCTCATACTTGAGCGTCCCGATCACAAGACGGGTCAGCACACGTACGTGCTCATTGAGCAAACTCCTCCTCAGAAGGGAGGACGTGGTCCGACGACTCCTCGTCCATCAGAACCCTCTCCCGAGGAGGAAGGATGATCACGCGGGCTGCGTAGGTCCCGGCGTCGCGATGGCGTTCGCGATGTTATTCGCTTCCGCCTCCATGGCGTCCACTTCCGTGCTCAGTACGGCGAGCTCCTCAGCGGTCGCGCCAGCAGCCAGGGCTGCTTCGATGCCCGCACGAAGGCGAGCTGCCTCTCCCTGAATGAACAGCAGGGCGGACTGTAGCACTCCCCGAACTCTCTTTACCTGCTCGATGTCCTCAGCTAGGGTTGCGTTGGGCACGTGTGTCTCTCCCTCATTGGTTGGTGATATGTGGACAGTAACGCCTGATGCCAACACTTTGATAGGCATCAGGAGCTCTGCTTCTCTTGTTGAGCCTTCAGCGCCTCAGCATCCTTCATAGCTCCAGCAATCTCACTCGACAGGCGATCGTGCTTCTCAAGTACGTCGGCAATCCTCTTGAGGAGCTCCATCTCTTGCGAGCCGAGGGAGTGCTCCACAAACACATGGAGCTCTCGTATGATTCTCACTCTGTGACGTCCTTGAACTTGTACGCAGCTACGGCCTGCCCCACCTCACTGATCTCGCCTGCCAGACGCTCTACATACGCCTTCTTCTCCGCCTCTGAGAGGTCCTTGTTCTTCCGGATGTCGTCCAGCATGGCTGGGATGCCCTTCAGAGCGCCAATCACAATCCCCATCGCTACATCCGTCATCATTGTGTGCTCCTATACTGCGCGGCTGCAAGCGCAAAGCGCGCAAGCTCAGCCATGAGGTGTGCCAGGGCGTCCGTACTCGCCTTCTCAAGGACGACGTCGTTCGATGCACGTGCGGTGTTCCAGAGTCTCTCTGCGACTGGATACGCGTCCTGATACTTCTTCCCCACCACCTTCCACTCGTTGTACTGCTTGGCTGTGATCTTCTTCTGGTCGTAGAGTGTATCGTACAACTTTGCAGTCTCGAGGAATGTCAGACCCGACTGCTTGATAGTCTGACCAGTCACCACAAAAGGGGTCGTGCTTGCGCAGGCAACCATCACGAGCGCGAGCAAGACTGCTGCCGGGAACCTCAACATACGACGCATGTCACAACCTCCCTGTCAAGACGAGAATGATGAGGATGAGGAGGATCAGGCCCACACCCCCAGATGGATATGGACCCCACCCGGCGCTATACGGCCACATTGGAAGGGCACCCAGCAAAACCAACACGAGAAGGATGATGATAATATTCATCATCACGCCTTGATCGGCCAGCCGAAGACTTGGATACCGAGGAGTAGGAACAGGATAAACAGCCACAGCGTGTTTGCGAGCGGGCTCCACGAAGGTCCTGGACCGGGTTGAAAATTCTGCCAGAGACCAAACAGCACCCAGAGGATCATGAGTAACCAAAAGATAAACCCGATGGTCATGTGCTCTCCTATCCTGTCTTGAGTTGTGCTGCTAGACGCACCGCGCGAGCGCCCGTTTGCTTCGCGTAGTCGCTGTCAAGGAGTTCCGCTGAAGCAGTGTTCCAGTCCCCCTTTTGTGCCGCAGCAAGCATCTTCGTGAACGTACGCAGGCCTCCGACCCCCATATTGAACGTGAGGTTCACGAAGACCACGTACCTATTCGCTGAGATGCTCGTCACCCACGGGAACGCACGCAGGAGTGCCACTTCCGCTTGCGCAATGTCGATGTCCAAGAGTGCCTCACACAAACTGAGTGGGAGAGGGTTCTTCATAAGGTGGCCGTATCCAACCGTCCAGTTCCCACGTGTGTCCTGGTAAGGTACCTGCCTGAGGCCTTCGTCCTCCTTCAGTTGCTCTCGTGGCGTCATGGCACCTTGAATGGCGAGGGCTCGGGTGGAAGATCAACACTCTTTGGTGTGACTTCCTTCTTGGTCGTTGGAAGAGGGATTGTCTCCTCCGCCAGGACATTCTCGAGTGTGCGTGCTGTCTGTTCAGCATTCACAGCTGCCACCTTGGAGTTCACGACTGCAAGCCGTTGTCCTTGCATCACACGTGCCTGTGCAGCAGCGACAGTGAAGATTGCTATGTTGAAGAGGATCTTCTCTATCCTCCACGCTATATCCCCACTGAGGAGGCCGAGCTCATACAGCTGGTCCACAATGAGAAGCACGACACCTACAACATACGTCTTCTTCTCATAGAACCATTTCACAGCTTCGATGGGATCACTCTTGAGTCCACCCTTGAACACAATGAGAAGGACAAGAGTCAGGAAGATCCCACCAAGAGCCCAGAGCTGCCACTTTTCTAAGATCAAGGCCTCACCCGGTCAAGAGAACCACACCACATAGACCATGACGTACTCTGTGGTGTCAGAGCCGCCTCACGAAAGGCGTCACGCGCTTCGGCAGTTAAGCTCACGATGCAACGTGTGTGTCTCGCGATCTCAAGGGCCTCGATATGGTAACTTGTTGCTGTACGCAGATTGTGCACGATGGTACTGACCGCATACACACTGAAGGCGAACATCGCGAGACACCAGATTAGAATGAACACGTCTCGCCAGTTCATCGACGCCTTTCATACGGCTCAGGCTGCCTAGAAGGGCGTCCAAAGAGGTACTCTTGAAACCACGAGTCTGTACGCTTGAGTCCCTCGATATCTCGCCGACACTCCGCACAACAAGCCTCGTTTGCAGTCATACGCTCCCCCCTGTTTTGCTGTGTTTGGTCGAAGCGATCCTGTCTAGCGTCAATCCTCCGAATGTCCGACCAAAGCATGGTACCGGCGGCAGCCAGCACAAGCCAAAGAAGAGCGAGGATGATCTCGAACAGATGACTCTTGCTGGTGTCATTCGGCACTAGACCTTGCCCTTTGAGGCGTTCATTCTCCTCCTTGAGCTCCTTCTCCTTGTCTCGCCAGTGCTGGCTCGTGAGGTCATAGAGTTCCTTCGACCTCCACCGCGAATCCTCTGGCACTCAACTAGGCCTCCCTATGGGTTGTAGCCGGTTTCGAGTCTTTCACTAGGTTTCATTACTCTTGGTCATAAATGCACGCGCCTCAGGATCATCGGGGAACTTACGGAGAATGAAGTCACTCATCAGCTTGTTGAGATCTATTGCGCGCGTGAGCCTGCTATTCACAAGATCATGGATCACGTCGAGCCTTTGAGACGAGTCTTGAGTATTCTTCTCAAGGACAGTCTTAACTTCCACAACCTTGTCCGCCGTCTGCCGAGCTCGATCGGCTTGCCTACCGTCAAGAACCTTCAGCATGACGGGTGTGACGATGGCTCCAAGTGCTGTGACGAAGACAGCTCCTTCAGTGAAGTTCACGGTGTGTATCCAGTCTCCTGTTGGACGCCTATTCTCATGCCTTGAGATCCGAAGCGGTCAACCGCCTTCAGTTGACCTCTTTGCGCCCAGTTCACGACGTCCTCACCTGTCAACGCCAGACCTGGTCCGTACTCTCCCCACTCTTCATTGAATGCATCTATCTTACTTGTGTCACCTTCGAGCGCCGCCTTCAAAGCCTGCTTTCTCTGCTCATCCATGATGGCTTGGTTCTGGATGATCATGCGAGCGATGTTGCGTTCCTGATAAGTACGTCCACTCTCAATTCCAAACAGGCGCATGAACTCGCCGAACGGCGTGCTCTCGTACATCGCCTGTCCATACTTATTGATCGAGAACCCCCGTTGCATGTTCCCATCCACCCACCCTGACTCTGTGAGTCCTGGACGCCCCGCGACCTCAACGAGCTTCTGAGAATATCGTAGGCCAGGCACCCCAAGCATGTGAATGAAGTTCTTCCACATCTGATCCCAATCACGTCCTGAGATGGGATCTCTCCCCAGGACCATATTGTACATGGTCATGAGAGGCTGAAGGGTGATGCTTGCGAGTCGTGGGAACAGGCTCTGAGGGCTGAAGGCGTTCTCGAGATTGATCAGGCCACTCTTCTGCGCCAGGATAGGTCCTGAGAGGAAAAGGCCTGTGACTGCAGCGTACCTCGTGAATCTAGCCTTCCCTTCCCCACCTCCAGACGTGATCATGTCGTAGGCAGCTGAGCCCATACCATTCGTCAGGAACTGAAGGGTCTTGACGGGGTAGGATACGAAGAGTGTCGAGGCCTTTGCGAGCGGTCCCTGGAACCATGGATTCTGGAACTCAGGACCGTATGAGTACTGTGTTTTCGAGACAAACTTGATCCCCTCGACCTGCGCGGCTGTGAGCTTGAGATTGTTCACGACCTGAGAGGCTCTCTTCGTGCCGATCAGGAGTGCAGTCTGAGCATCAAGCCCTTGTGCAAGAGCGGTGTCGAGTCCAGCCATAAGGGCGATTCCACGGTTGACATTCTCAGCGAGGTGCATGGGACTCATGGAGTACTCGTTGAGCTTCTCTCCAATCTGCTTGATCTTGCCCTTCGGCAGCCCCCACTGGTGTTCAAGCTCAGCACCCGTCTTATGCATAGTGTGCCAAGCAAACTCTTCCATGATGTTCACATCGCCAGGAATAGCTTTCTTCATCGCTGCACGCTCTGAACTCGTGAGTCTCGCAAGGATACCACTCGTTACTCGTCCACTCTCAGCCCACGTGTTGATACTCTGCGTGAGGTTCAGAGTCATGGTATCCAGAGCGAAGCCAAGGGTTGAGCGATACACATTCCGCCCAACAGCTTTCGCGAGGCGATCAAGAACGTCCGGCTTCGCAAGCATCTTACCCCTGTACTCCTCGACGCGCGCAATCTGGTCGTCAAGCGCACGTGAGATTCCAGAGCGCTCAGCACCACCCCTGACATGGTCCCACCACTGATGGAGGTAGGCTTTCGTCGTCATGCCTGTGATCCCACCAGGCAAGGTGTCCCACATGGGCTTCCACTTCGCCTCCCATGGCTTGGTATACATCTCGTCAAGGACGACTGGAAGGATGTTCTTGAAAGTCGTCTTCATGCTCTCAACGAGGTTCCCATTCCCAGTCATCGAGAACCTCCGCCACATCTCGTCTGGGACCATGTCCTTGATGTACTGGGGAAGCTGATCATGCCTTGCAGCATCAAACCACACAGTCAGGTCGTTGTCAAGGATACCCTTCACTGTGCGAGGAAGGTCAGCGTACTTCTCATTCCTCTCGAATGCCTTCCTCGTCATCTCGAAGTTGTCAGGGTTCCCACCGAAGCGCTCCTTGAGGTCAAGAGGGAGGTCGCTGAACTTACTGTACGCTGTGATGACCTTTCTCCACCCACTATACACACTCTGGTGATCGATGATCCCCGACAAGTATCTGTGCCACGTGGATCCCACGCCAAGCCGTTGGGCGACGTCATCTGTGAAGGCCTTGAAAGCCTCGAGACCCTGTTGAGCGGCGGGAGTGAGCTTCTCGCCCTGACGACCACGGGTGACAAGCCACGCAGCCCTATCCTCCTTCTCAGTGAGAGGAGCAAGGTGCTTGTTATAGAAGTCCACCCACTGCTTGTACTCATACGCCTTGGGAAGACCATGCTTGTACGCTGCATCCTGCGTGATCGTACGGATGCCAGGATTCGAGCTAAACTGTGGCATGGCGTGTGGAAGGTAGTCGGCGGGATTAATGAAAGCTGCTCTTCCACCACTCTTCATGCTTCCTGCCATCTCGTTCCTATACCAGGCCTCCATGTGTGGATGCTCAGCGAAGATCTTGAGCATACCGTTCAGGAAGTCCGATGCCTTCGCAGGTCCCATTCCTCGCTTCGCAGCCACGTGAAGGAGGAACTGGTCTGTCGCGAGGGCCCCACCTGCGCCACCTGAGATCGGAGGAATGGTGGGCATGGCGGAGGGCTCATTCGTGTTCAGGATGGGCGCCTCAGTCTCACGAGGCTCGACGGCAAGCTTGTCCGCCGAGAACCGATTGATCTCCTGTCGGTCCTCCCGAGTGAGTTCCTTGCCATCCAGCGCCTTGTCAATCGTACCACGTGATGCACGATCAGGACTCCGCAGGAGGAACTCAGTCGCTTCCTTGAGCGAGGCGCTCTGGTGTACCTGCCCATCATGCATAGTCATACGCATAAGCAAGCCCTGCGACATGTCCGTCTCAAGGGCCACCCCCTTGGCGTCTGCCAGGAGCTTGAGGGAGGACAAAGTGTACGCAGGGCTTGCCGGAGGAGGCTTGACTGCACGTCCACCACGAATCGTGAGACCTTCCTGCACTGCGTGACTCTCAGAGATTGCGTCTGGAACGGCTTCTCCAAGAGGCTCAGCAGGTTGCCCTTTCTTTCGTCCTGTGACTCCCTTGAGCTCCTCATCTCCCACGAGCTTACGAGCCCTGCCAGGCCGCACTTCGGCCGTCTTCTCAAAGCCTGCGGGTGGTGCGATCTCAACACGGTAGAGCTCGGGACTGGTACTCTGACTCACAGCATCACGAATGAGGGTCGACATGGACTCCGCTTCAGCGAGGTTCGCGAGCTTGTAGGAGTTCGTGAGCTGTCCACCCTTGTAGACATTCACCATCGCAGGACTTGCAGGACTCTCCTCAGCTGCAACCGTGACATTGATCGCAGGCTTCGTGATCGACTCACGTGGCTTCGTGATACTCTCGGGCACAGGAGGTGCTTCGGCCTCAGTCATGGGTCCAGGGTCGGGAGCTACCTTCTTCCTCTCAATGCCAAGCTTCTTCGCAGTGGCATCAGACAGACGATGGTTTGCACGAAGTTCAGCAATCGCAGTCGGGAGAGTCTCCTTCGAGAGAGGACCACCCAACATGATCATCTTCTCAAAGCCTGTGATGGCTCTCTGCACGTGAGGCGGGAGATTGACGTCGCCTGAGTACTCTTGTGCTCCCACAGAACTCTCCTGACGTGTCGCAAGCTCAGCCTCGATCTTCTTCTGCACCTCACCAAGGCGGTTGTATTCAGCCGTACCCGTACGCGTGGGCCGTGCTTGCTTCTGCTCGTAGAGCTGCATCTTACGACTGATCTCCTGAGCAGCACTATTCAGCTCGTCAGGAGTCATGTCCTTGAGATTGACTTCGCCAAGCTTTCGTTGCTCGCTGACGGCTTCCTTCGACACCTTCGCGCCCACTGTTCCGCCCGTACGCTCCGTCGCTCGCTTACTCTCCTCAACAGCCCTCTTCGCACTCAGAATGGATGTCGTGAGCTCGTCACGGAAGCGCCTATCCTGAACGCTTCTGCGTGCGACTTCCGTTGCAACCTCAGGCCTGTGCTCCTCTCCCCTCGCAACGGTCTTCGAGTACTCATCCATGAGAGTCTCATTCGACCACTTGCTTGGGACGTACTCTCCTGCTACCTTGAGCTCGACGTCGGCTTGCCGAGGAGTTTGCTCAACAACCTGAGCTTCAGTTGCTTCCATCCTGGCAGATAGAGCTTGTTGAACACTCTCACCCTCCTGGAGTGCTTTCTTCGTTCCAAAGCGTTCCATCGCGCGTTGTGCAGCTGCAGCCCTCGCAACACCCAAACCGGCTGCTGCACCGCCGAATGCCGCACCAGCCAGAGCGTAGGGGTCTGTGACAGCGTGTTGGACATTTTCAAGGCGGGAACCACCCTCTCCTGGATTGCTGAGCGCAGCAGTCCCAGCCACAGACCCCATGATGTCGGTGGCCATTCCAGCCGCCTTACTGACTGCTCCCGTCCCGCCACCAAGTCCGAGAGCTGTACGTCCAGCTTTGAGTGCCTGCATGCCCTTCACGAATGGTGCGGCACCACCCGCAAACTCACCTACCGCTCTACCGGCTTGCTGGCCTGGCGTGGCAGCCTCTTCTAGAGGGGGAACGCTAGCATAGCCAAGTGTCGCGCTCTCGTTGAATCCACGCACAGCGTTGCGGATGGCGCCGGGAACGTCTTGTGCGACTTGTTTGATGAAACTCCACGTCTCACCAAGTGACTCTCCAACCTGTGGCCGACTCTCCCCAGCCAGAGGCTGTATGTGCTTGACAATCTCCTCATCAGGATAGCCCTGATCACGGAGATTGTTGATGTACTTGTGAATCCGTGTCTCGATCTCAGGCTCACCATACCCCTTCGACAGTCCAAGCTGGATCTGCTCTTTGAAGAGTGGGTATAGGATCTCGAGTCGCGTCTCAGAAGCCAAGGCTTGGCTTCGCCTCCTTACCTAGTGCTGGACGGAGTGTAGCTGTCGTGGCCTGCATACGCTTACGGAGTGCTTCCTTTTTCACGGGATCCTTCTCAGCATCGATGGCAGCCTGAAAGCGTTGAGTTGTGAGAACGTAGAACCTCTGGTCAACCTTCGGTCTCTCAGACGGGAGTGAGGCCTGCTTCTCCCGCACGTAGTCTTGCTGAATCTTGTGAAGGTCTTCCTCGAGTTTCTTGTTAGGATCCGCAGCCTCATTCGCCTTGGCAGCATCTGCACGGGCCTTGGCTGCACGAGCAGTAGCTTCATCTGTCTCTGCCTTGATCTTGGGAATCTCAACCTCTGTCTTCCGGCTCTTGAGCGCGAGTTCTCTCTCAAGGATGTCATTCCTATCCCTACCCGCCTGGATCTGCGCCTCGATTGCCTTGAGCCTTGCCTCTCCGGCGGAACCCTTCGCCTTGAGATTGTCTAGGCCGGCATCCCAAAGTTCCTTGACCTTGGGATCTGCGATGTCAAGGTCCCCACCCACAACACCAGCGATGACTGCGTCCACGGGGTCCTTGATGCCTCTCGAGTGTTGAATGTAGAAGAGCTTCTGGGATGTGCTAAGGGGCTTCCCTTCCCTGATCATCTGGTTCAGCTGACGAGCAGTCATCTCAGCCTCATCACCCTTCTTATTGTTCAGGATGTCACTGTACATCTGGAGCTTAGTCATGCCAGGCGAAGGCATCGGACCACCGTCAGCAGGAGGTGTCTTACGAGCTTCAGTCACACTCCCCGGCATCCTACGCATAGCCTCACCCACACCCGCGAGAGTGGGAGGCTGATCCCCTTCCACCTGCCTCACGATGGCACCTTGAATGTCCTTCGGAGGAGTAAGGTAGGACTGGAGTACGTTCCCAAACACCTGTCGAGTGAGCGGGTCCTGAAGGTTAGAACTAGAGCCCAGAAGCCTTGCAGCACCCTCAGTGTCTCCTGCATTCAGGAGTGCTGCACCCTGTTCAAGATCCGTCCGTCTCTTACGAAGCTCAATCTCCTGCTGCGCCTGCGCAAGCTTCGTCGCCAGAGCAGCAGCATCTACTCCCTGGCTTGCAGCTGCACCTGCGCCTATGAGTCCGTATGGCATCTCGTTCTCCTAGGCTGCAAAGAGGCCACCCTTACCACCAAGGATCTGGGAGAGGATGAGAGCATTCATGGGAGCACCAGCTGCAGCCTGACTCGCCTGCATGCCAGCCTGTACTCCCTGACCTCTCTGCGTCTGCATGCGTGCGAGTGCGTCAGCCATGCTGCCCAGGTTCTGCTGACGCTGACCTGTAACAGCATTCGCAATAGCAGCTGCGATGCCCTGATCCGTTCCCTGGCGGAGGCGTCCCTGCGCTTCCACGCGTGCACTGCTGTACGGCGAGCCGTACCCGATGGCACGCTCATTGAGGCCACCAGCTGCGCGTCGCTCCTGTTCGAGAGTCTGTTGGATCTGAGGACTCATGAGCTGAGACATCTGAGCAGCGAGTGTGGGAATATCAATAGGCTGACCAGACATCTTCCCCATGAGGTCTCGTTCATTCGTCGTCGGCCGGAAGCGTGCCTCAGCTGCACTCCCCGCGAGGTTTCCGAGAAGAGCACCTCCACCAATCGTGGCTGCGGGCAGAAGAAAGCGAAGGACATTCGGGTCACTTAGGATGTTCCCCGCCATACCTGCGATGTTCGCACCACCGGACAGGAAAGCGTCGAGTGCCGAAGGTGCGACCTGATTTGCGAGGTCCAGGCTCGTGCCAACGCCTGTGCCAGCAAACTCTGCTGCATCAGGCGCAGCTTCTGATGCAACACTCCCCCCATCTCCAAGAAAGTCGAGATCAATGAGATCCCCAAAGAAGCTCACGTCAGATCACCTCCCAAGCCACTTGCAGATGGGAACGGCAACTCTCATGATCACATGAGGAACACGTCCAGTGAGCTCCAGCGTCCACCACTTTGTAACAGGCCATAGCAGGGCGGCAAACGAAGGGTGTGCCTTCAGCCACCCACTGAAGGGGACCCCCCACCTGTGGTACCCTGCTATGACCTGAGGGTCAAGCTTTCTCGCGTAGAGTGAGCACTTGATCCACGTCACACGATCAAGGTAGCCAAGCTGGCGATATGCGGTGCAGATCACAGTGCCTCCAGCTCCTGCTCCTCCTCCACCACCATCGCCAGGAGCACCTGGTCCACCCTGTGCGCCTGCATCGCCTGGTTCACCAGCGGTGCCTGCTCCAACACCGCCTGGACCTGGTCCGACACCAACTGAGCCCACACCTGGTCCACCCTGTCCTGACGCAATACCTGCATCCACTGCTGCTGCGTCTGCAAGCTGCCCTTCCGAGAGCTCTCCGAACACAACTGGAGATGGTGCGTCGTTTGGTCCGAAGCCGAGAGTGCCCTGTGTAGGCCCTGCAGGTGCTGCACCAAGTCCACCACCAGGTTGCCCAGCGCCAACAGGTCCGGGAACGTTCGCCTCAAGATCCGCCATGTGGCGTCCAAGGAACTTCGCAATGTCCGTGTTCTGCTTCGTAGCATTCTTGGCAAGCGAACGAAGCGCCATCTGAAGAGCAAGCATGGCAGGCCCTGCTGGTCCTAGTGCAAGTGCAGTGCCTGGAACACCTGCAAGCCCTCCGATGAGACCCGAGAGAGAATTGAGAGTCTTTCCCGTGCTGATGAACGACGCAATCTTTCCAGCACCGATGTCCTGTTGGTTCGACGAGATGGCAGACTCAACACCTTGAGTGGGGTCCTTGCCTTCCGAGAGCGCAGTCACGATACCCTGTGCAACATCAGCGGATGTGGCAGGTCCTGGCTGCCCTGAACCAACACTCACACCACCTTGTCCAGGACTGACGTCTCCTCCAAACGGGTTCGTACTCTCAATAGTCGGCTGTACCTGGCCCATCATCTGAGCAATTGCTGCACTATCAAGACCTCCAAACGTAGGTCCTCCAAGGCCAGCTCCTTCCGTTCCGAACCCAAGAGAGCCACCTTGCCCGCTCAAGAGCCTTGGAAGCGAGGTGGAGAAGAAATCCTTCTTCGTCGGGTCCTTCGCGCTGAGGCTCGCAAGCGCCATGTCGTCAACCTGTGCGGGAGAGATGTTCTTGAAGGGCATGTCACTCCACCACGTGAAGTGTCACAGCAGCACTGGCTACTGAGCACTTTAGTTTTAGGTTCGTGGCATCAAAGGCTGACGACTTATACACAACCCCAGCCTTGTCGATTGATGTGACAATGAAGCCACTTGGCACCCTTTCCAAGCCGTGGGGTACAGTGTCCTCTGTATTTGGCGTGGCGTTACTTGTGTACACAACACCTCGACGCCCAAGAGGTGCCTCATGATGTAAGGCTTCGAAGGAGGAGACGAGCTTCCTCCAAGCGTCATCAAGCGTCTTCGGCACGAAGGTCACAAGTCTTGCGTGGCTCATGATACCCAGGGAGCTCCTGTGTGCGTGCCGAAGAGTGTCATGCTGTAGACACGACTCCAACTATACTGTCCAGAGTCTTCAAGACGTACGAAGAACTGCTCACCTTGAATGCCTGCACCATCCAACTTCACTGTGAAGCGGTCCTTCATCACTTGGATGAGGCTTGGAAGCGTTCTCCAAACATCCTCATGCACGGGCCTGATTTTTACAGTCATAGAACTTCCTGGCGTGAATCTCCCTCTGAACCTCAGCCAAGTCAAAACCTTTCCCACATGAACAGTGATCATTGGGTCCTTCGGATATGGTCCAAACTCAACCCAAGCATTGATCGGAATACCATCGTCGTCAGTCAGGAGCTCTTGCTCGAAAAGCCCACCAGAGAAGTTCCCAGACAGCAATACTGGATACGCTCCAGACAAGATAGGATCTCCAAGCTCGAACGGTACTTGCTGAAGCTGGACTGGAAGGTCCTCAAGAGTGAAGGGTGAGTCACGAGTGAACTCCCCAAAAACACTGATTGGCTGCCTCTTCTTGTAGAGCTGTCCTTGATTCAAGAGCTGCGCCTCATTTGTGCTGAAGTTGAACTGCCAAACAAGATTGTTGTTTGCCCCCCCTGGTTCAGGCATAGCTAGCAAGTATCTCTGGAGTCTTAGGTCCCACTTGCCAACAACAGCATCGCGTTGGTTCGCAGCCACCCCTGCGATGTCGAAGCCAACCTGACCACTGATCAAGATAGACCTCTGACCGTCAAACAATCTCACTCCATCATAGGCAAGGTAGAGGATACCCCTAGGAGTCACCACTGGACTGTTTGGAAAGTGTGTTCCAGGAACCTCGGGGAAGTCTTGGATCCGAAACGGAAACAGTTCATCTCCAGTGTGCTGCATCGCTCCTATGCGAGACTCCTTGAAGAGGACCATTGCGTCATTGAACTCCACAGCCTGTACAATGTGTCCACCGCCCTCGGCGTACTCATTAGTGCCCGCTCCATTGGCGGAGTCCCAATCATTATAGGTGATTGGAGAGCTGCTCCAGATTCGAGAGGCCTCAGCGCTTCCGTCTTCCACTACATTGATCAATAGGGTCCTGGATTTGAAGAACCTGACTATCCTTGCATTCGTAACATTCACTGGCAAAGTGAGGTTGACGATCGAAAACGTCGTGGGGTCCATTTCCTTAGGGCTGTCAATACCATCCACCCATAGAACTCGTTTCTGAGTCGGGATGGTGACAACTGTGTAGGAGACGATGTCTCTAGAACCACCACTCAAGCTACCCTGACGCTGGACGAAGTTGTTCAGGTCCTTAGTCGTGAACACCCTATCCGTCGTGTGTACGATCAGGACATTCTCTTCAGGGGCTCCATGGAGATGATAGAAAAAGAGACCACGAATGGCGCCTCCTCCAGGCAGTGTCGCTCTCCTCAGGCGTCCCGGAACCTTGCGAAGTTCCCGCTTGACTTCGTAGAATGAGTCTAAGTCTAGTGCTGCACCCTTGGCACTGATCTCAGGAGGATAGTATGTGACGATTCCGTCCGTCATCGGAATGACGTCTTCATACCAAGTTTGGGAGCCTTGAATGAGTGGCATTTTATAAGAACAGCAATCTCTGCTTGAGAAGGATGACGACGCTGAGATCTGCACCAGGGCTGGTCGGCCCAATCTGGTCAACGTCAATTGTGAGGACATCACCTGCTACAAGGGATGTGACGTCAGGAATGCTCACACTACTCACAGCTGCTCCTGCCACTATCGTGGGCCTATTTGACTGTATTGAGAAGATGGTTGTACCATTCTTATTCACATCCACAACTAAGTTGCCTCCCACCGGCGGAGTCTTAACTGCTGCGATCACATGCACAAGGTTGGGAGTCGCTTGTGCATCGAATGTCACAGGGTACACGAGACCTACGTTGGATAGCACACTAAGGACACCCACAACACCCATCTGGATGGGAAGAACAATGTACGCAGACGCCACGCTTGCAAAGCTGTCTGCTAACTTCGGGCCAAGGTCTGGAACAAGGGTTGAGCGACTGTAGCTTGTGTCAAGAGGCATTAGTCATCTCTCCCTCGTCTGTCTAACCAACCAAGTGTAGAAATTCTAAACGTATGATTTGCGTTTGCTCTTATCCGAATCTGACCAGACGTGTTCGTCCTAACGGGTCCGTACCGGTACCCGTAGCCAACACCTGCAAAGCTGATGCTCCAGCCAGGGGCCACAGTTGTAGAACCAGCGACGTCATCCGTCTCTAGAGAGGAGATGTATATGGAACACGACCCTGTGCCATTCACGATGTTGAAGAGCGCGCCAACTTGCACCCCAACGGGAACGCTTCCGAGGGTCACTGTGACCGCATTTGTCCCACCCGTGAGAGCATCGTGATCGAGAATTGGCACCTTTAGAAGGAACTCATCTCCATTCTGAAAGAACCCAATGATGTTCCCGCTGGAGTCCGTTCTGATTGTCCCTAGGCGCCTCTTCTTCGTGAAACCTGTAGGCATGGCTGGAGACAGAGACGCGCTAAAGAGGACATCAACATCTCCAGTTGTGATGTTCTTGATCACAAACATATGATAGTGAGTGTTATTTGCCTTCGAACCGGTATCCAGGCCTCCTGTATCTGTTCCTGGAGTCCAAGTGGTGTCAAGCTGCTTCGTCAGGGTTCCTGCAAGAATGATGTCATCTGTGTCATCGTCACTCCGTGTGGAGCCGCCTGAGATGTCAATGTCATTATTGGCATCACCAGCGTTGTTCGCGAGCTTGAAACCCGCCATATACCCACGAGGTAGGGACAAAGATTGCCAAGTACTGTCCCCACGTAGGAACTTCGAGTCCGTCGGCGACGTTCCCAGCCTAATCGCCGGAACAGTGCCACCACTGAAGACGATTGACGCATTAAGCTGCCCACCTTGATCACTATCCTGATGTGAGTGAACTCCCACCACACTTGAGATGAGCTGGAAACTATCCTTATCAGCAAACTGCACACCTCGTATGGTGTACGTAATGAAACCTGCTCCACTCACCTGGATGTCGTACTCGCCGTCCGCAGCCTTGAAGCTTGTACGCCCTGCGAGGTCCGTCACGAGTGGATTGCTGAGTGAGGTCACCTCATTGTCTGCAAATAGGCTTGCGGTGCTCAGCGTACCGGCGTTGAACACAGTGATCAACGCATTCGGCCGTGCCTTACCCGTGCCTGGGTCGAGCGCTACAACCGTTCTCTTCTGCACCTACGGCCCCACGAGAGGAATGGGATCCTCTCCATCATGGAGGAGGATGAACTGCTGATTCTGCACGAAGGGGGGCACATTGAGAAAGACATCCTCAAGGGGCACAGTCAACGTGCTAATGGGATCCCCAACCTCACTCATGAATTATACCTCTGCACGAACGGGCTGTTGATAGGATCGGTGATCTCCACTTCCCCCTTGGACATGAACTTCCCAAGGGAGGCCTTGATGTCCAGTTGATTCTCGCTTTCCTTCCAGTACGTGTCAACACCCTGCTCGTAGATGTTGAACCACACCTGAGAGTTCTTGCTGTCCTCCACACTCTGATACACGAAGCCTGCCAGGCCATACACGAGGAGCATATGCTTATCCTCGTCGAGCCAGAATGGCGTGTCTGCCTCGTTGATGAGCTTATTAGGACGGAGGAGGCCGATCATACGGATGTTGTAGTCCCCACCCATCGGCTTGTCAAACCACACCTGGCGATTCACCCACGTATACGACTCGGGGTATCCTCGTGCTTCCTGGCTTGGGTCTGGATGTACGTCAAAGAACTCCACCATCGGCATTCGCGTGAGCTTCTTCGTAGTGCCCTGCGTACCCGTGTGAAGGATCAAAAGCTTCACATCCTGAAGGCTCTGTGGGAACTGGAGAATATGCGTGCCGAGTGGCGCCTGTGAAGTGGCAACCTGGTTCTTGAAGAACCACTTCTTTCTTCCAACAAAGTCCGGCACGACCGTCTCATTGAGAAGGGTGCGGAGAAAATCCTCCTGGGACATCATCTGCCCAGACGCAAGGCGATCGTTTGTCAACTTACGTGTGAGCAGTATGATGTCCGCGAGGTTCACGCTCTAGTAGCCTTTCTTCTTCTGCTTGGGCTTCTTGGCTGGAAAGCCTTTCGGCTTGCCCATCACTTTTTCCCCACTGCAGACCAACGCACGGTGCCAGGACTGGTCGTGAGGTCTGCTCCGTTGGACACTTGATCAAGAGCCGTTGCGCCAGCAGTGGCGCCGTCTCTGTACCACAGCACCTTGTTGTTCGCCGCGTCGAAGACAGGAATGAAACCTCCCTTCGACTCGATGTTCATGCTCACCACACTCTTGCCCACCACAGGCGCAAACGTATCACCAGACGTGGCGTAGGTACCTGTGGGGGTGAGAGTGCCAGACCTACTCACCAGATGCCGACTGATGCGGCGGAGAGGCGTGGCGTAGACGATTGTGGTAGCGCCCATTCTACCAGTCTCCTACTTCTTTGGAGGCGTCTTGGACATCGGGAAAGGCGACCCATGGATGGTCTTGGCATCCTTGGGGGCGGTCTTCGAGAGATGATCGTTCTTGCTCGCCATACTCGCCTCCTACAGGCCGCAGTCGAGCAGCACGAACGCCGTACGCAGCACGGTGTCCGTGGTGACTGCATGAAGGTTCACTCCAACAACCTCACCATTGTCCGCGTTGTCAGCCGCCACAACGAGGAGCCCGGTGCCAGCCTTGACAGCGGCGGCTGCCGCAAGCGTGGTGCCAGCCGCTACCACCAGAGCGCTGGGATGGAAGCCCCGATACTGCACCCAGCCGTACGAGCCGTTGGCGATGGTCGCCATCAGCACGCCAGCCACCTCGCTTGCGACCATACCATCCGCACTGGCGATGATATGCCCAGGACGGAAGATCTGGAAGGTATCCGAGGTCGTCACTGCGGCCGTGAGATCCCTGTCGAGCGTCAGCACGGTGGTCGTGTTCGAGGTGATCCTCGCCCACTCACCTTCCGGAGCCGCTCCAGCCGCACCTGCGTCATCGAGCACTCGTACGAAGTACCCGCCGAGTGAGCCGGACGTCCACGTACCAGACCCACGCACGATCTGGTTGAGAGCCGTGTTCGCACCAGCCGTGATTGCTGACTCGGAGATGAACTCGTGTCCCGCCAGGCTGTTGACAGCCAGTGAGCCACCCGAGCCGTTCTTCATCCACCTGAACCACCGCTCGCCGTAGATGGGGCTCACTTCCACGCGAGTCTGGAAGAGGCCCTCCTTATCCTCCGTTGCCGTGTCCGTGAGGGCTGTCGCCCATACACTCTTCATTCTCATGTCCCTGGTCTCCCTAGGGGTTGTGGCCCGTCGGCCTAGGCAATGCCCGTCGTGACACCCTGACGACGACGCTGGGTGGTCACGAGGTTCGCTGCGCAGACTACCTGTGCGACACGGTCCAGCTGGTTCGGAATCTGCTTCCACTCGGTCATCGCAAACTTGACACGAGGATCGTACTTCAACTTCATGTACTTGTCGTTGATCGCGTACATCCGGCCAGCACCCACGAGTGCGTCCCAGAACATCGTGATGCCCTTGAACGTGAAGTTCTCGAAGCCCATGTCCGTGGCCTTGCGGTTGTCAGTGCGGTAGAACTCCAGCACCTCCGCCTCGTAGGCCTCGAAGATGTCCGCAGTCGTCAGCAGAAGCCTCGGGTAGTCGACACCATCCGACACCGACCGGATGAGCTTCCGCATGTCCGCCAGGAGGTAGACGTCCATGGACCCAAGGGAGGTGTTCTGCACGTTCCTCCACCAGGTATTGGTGTTGTTGTTGATACCACCCAGGTTGTTGTCGACCGTGGGCGTAACTGTGATCTGCTTATCGAGGCCCTCGATATCCAGGCCTCCGTTCCCAGACCCATCGCCGAACTGCATCCGCGCGAGAGTGTCCTGTAGGTCCAGGATGCAGTTGTCCACCGCATTCTGCACGCGATCGATGATCTCGTACTCCGAGCTGTTCTGCTGGTCGTCTACGAACAGGCGTTGCACACTGTTCGCCACGTACTTCCAGTTGTACACGGCCGTGGTGAGAGGATCGATCGGCTGGATGTCAATCGTGCCAGCGCGACCAATCGACTTGGCCGTACCAGGCTTGGCGTAGTTCAGCTGTACGCCGATGAAGCGCCCACCACTCTGGGGCTCCATCCTCTCATTGCTCATCAGCCACCAGTAGAAGGGTCTGGCTGAGTAGATCTGGTCCCACGCCTTCCCCTGCATGTCCTGCCAGGTAGAGGAGTACAACGAGTCAAGCTGTTCAGTCAAAGCTGCTGGAGCAGCCACGGTTTATCCCCTTGTCTTGAAGATGGTCTTGAAGTTCTTCTCAGCTGCCAACCTCGCGTTTGCAGGAGGTGGTGCTGGCTTTGAACTCGTTGAGCGCCCGGGAGGTGTGCCTGTGGGAGCCACACGACGTACGGGCTGCTTTTCTTCCTCAGACGGGGCGTTTCCGCGCGCCTCAGCCTTTGCCAGGGTGAGCGCCTCGGCAGGAGTGATCTTGCCGCCCTTGTCCTTCATGATTCGGACAATATCGTCTGCGTGCTTCTGGAACCCCTCGGGGTCCCGCTCATTGAGAGCCTCAAGCTGCCCTTCCAAGCGCATCTTGACGATCTCAAAGCCTGTCTCCTGTCGGAGAGTGCCAATCTCCTCACGCACTGTGTCGATCGTATACTTTGCGAGCTGCGCGGGAGTCATGTTGTCAAAGTCAGGTGGTGCCTCTTCCTTCTTGTTCTCCACACGACGCTCCGTGCTACTCTCGAGGATTTTGCTCACATGACTCACGTTTGCGTGGAGCCTGTCGAGAAGTTCACGTTCCTTCGTCTCGAGCTCGCGAATGCGGATGTCACGAGGATCCTCCTCGGCTTCGCCGGTGGGAGTCTCTTCCTTCGGAGGCTCGGGCTCACCAAGAAGGCCGCGTACTGCACTTAGATGTTCTTCAGGCACGCTCATTACTGTTCTCCATTCTCTCGCTTATGCGAGGACACCTGGGCTGGACTATTGATTGGCTTCCCTCTGAAGACACACGCTCGAATGTGACGCAGGCCGAACTCGAGAAGATTACGAAGCTCACTCGGCTTGGAGATACCAACGACCTGAATCTCATGAGCGCGCCCTGTCTCGCCGTAGTCGATCCTTACGTACCTCTCGGCTTTCTCCTTGCCTGGCTCGACGTTTGGGGGCTTCAGAGGTTCGGTTGTAGGGACCATTGAGGTCTCGCTTTTCACACTCTCGGGCATATTGCTCTCTGCTCTCTATCCTAACAGGACCCGAGGGATCCATGTCATGATGGGTAAAGGGTTTGAACTGTGGTTGGGCTTGGAAAGACGGCTTCCAGTAGGCAACCGAGCCACATCGACAGTCTGCAGGGCTCGTGTCACCAGACTCACGGACCTTCTCAAAGACATGTCCATCGACACAGAGGAAGTCATACCTCACTATCACGCAACACTCCTTGGTTGACGTTGTGTTTGGTCAGGACCTCGCTTCTGACGACCCTGCTCAATCGCTTGGCCCTGGCCTGCAAGCTGACTCTGTACGGCCTGAAGCTGCGCGACAGCCTGTTGATTGATGAGTGAGAGATCTGCAGTCTCAAAGGCCTCGAGAAGCTTCAGCCGCAAGCGGAGTGGGTCGATGAGAGGGTCGTCGCGAAGCGTGACGTACATCTCTTTCGCCTCAGCCTGCTTAACCTGTCGGCTGAGAGGAAGTGTACTGTCAGGCACGATAGTCACTGTGTACGTGTCTTTCACGCTCACGAGCTTCGCCCAAGCCGTCTGCTCAGCACCATAGTCCACAGCTGTCTCAGGAGCCCAACGCTCAAGGATGATGGAGTTCACGGCGTGTAGAACATCACCAATCACGTCCGCACACATATCGCGTCTCTCATCCAGGCGGATCATGATCTGCTGCTGGATGATGTTCGCCTCACTCGCCGTCTTCTTTGAGGGCCCGGTCTCACCAAGCTGGTTGCGTGAGAAGCCAATCACAGCACGAACGTCCTGTTCATTCGTATTCGCCGTCGTGAAGAGATCCGTGGGGATCTGAGGCGCAAAAGGTGTGATGGACTCACCAACAGCACCTTCTACCTCCACAACAGGCCCCACCTCACCATCCTTCAGAGCAGCTTTGGCTTCTTGGTCCAGTGCACCTTTCCTCGCAAGCAGCTTGACAAGACTTATTCTGCGGTGCTGATGGATCTGGGTCTTGATCTCATTATACTCCTTCTGGAGATCGAGAATCAGCTCGGCATCAGACACGCCAAGCGGCATCTCAGGCACCCAGTTGAAGTCAAGCTTGTAGAAAGGCCACACCTCAAAGTCCTGAGGGTCCTCGACGAGATCTTTCTCATGCTGAATGTGGAACTTCCCTGTGTACTTGTCCCACACCTCCCAGAAGGGTTCCATCTCGTCATCGTCCTCTGAGAGCTTGTCCTTCATGTACGTGCCAAGAGGACCCTCGTCTTCCTTGAGCTGCCCATGAGAGCGGTCGAACTTCATCGCGAACCAAGCAGAGTCATCAATGTCAGACACATCTGAGTCGAACGCGAAGTCCTTCGTCTGGAAGTGGGCTACGTATGGCCTTCCAGGTGAGAGCCTGTCCTGTCTACGGTAGTGGGGGAGCATGCCACTCTGCGTCATCCCTAGGTTGTCGACCTCATCGACGTACCCTACCTTCACGACACCCCGGCTGAAGCAGAATGCGCTGACGATCATCTTCTTCATGGTCTCTTTCAAGCGCATGAGCTGCATGAGGCGATCGTCCACAGTCTGGAGAGTCATCTGCGCGTCACCAAACCCAGGACGCTTGATCGTGACACTCGACACAGGGTTCTTGAAGTACAGCTGAGGAACGACACTCCGCCCGAAGGAGAACAAGAGGTTCACCGTAAGGAGGCCAGGTGGGAACTTGTTCCCATACCAGTCCTTGATCATCGCGAACTTCTCTTCCTTCTCCCTCTTGTAGAGAGCCTCCCACTGAGTGAGACGCTCCTCCCAGCGACCGCCTTCGTCAAGAGGCAAGCTTTTTCTTTCCTTTCTTGAAGACGCTTGCAGCCATCTCCTCAGCCATACCACTGATACGTTTCTTCATCTCTGGACTGGTCTTCTTTTTCTTTTTCATGCTGTGAACACCAGTACGTCCCCGAATTGCGCGGGCACCAGGGACGGATCAGGAGGTGGAGGAGGAGGTGGAGGAAATGATTCCGCACGGAAAGACGCCTCGACAGTGAATACTACAGGCACGTTCCCAACAAACGCGGATCCCCTATAAAATGTTGCGGCGCAGGAATACGTGATTGGCACGTTTCCAACGAAGACGAAGTCTTGTGCTTGTTCTACATCATTCGAGGCGCTAGGAAAGGCGACGGGACCAGCAACAAGAACCGCTTGCGTCCGACGTCTTTCCGTCCAGTTGATAATCATGGTTCAGGAATCACTGTGATGATCGTAGGCTTCGCACCGGTGGCAGTGAACTTGAACATGATACTGCCCCCATTCAAGTCTGTGGCTGCGAGGTCGATCTTATAGGCGCCAGCAGTCATCTCCACAACAGAGTTCGCACAAGATCCAAACGCCGCACCATCTATGCTCCGCGTGGCGGTGACTGTCAGGCCCGTACCAGGTGAACCGTCAAGAAGCTCCATGTAGAAGGGGAAGTTTGAAAACGTAGCATTCTTCTTGATACCTGGAGGGTTCGCAAACGAGCTCACCTCAACAAGAGGAACACCAGCTACTGTCGGTGCACCCACCGCAGTGTTCAGCCACTTCCGCACATCTGCAAGCTGTTCAGCAACCTCAATGTCTCTTGGAAACGCAGCACTTGCATGCCCGTATGTGGCGAACACAAGGCTCTGATCTTCCACAGCCTTCGGGGCTGCGTCGCGAATGATTACTGAGATGATCTTACCAGTGAGCTGTGCTGCACTCATCGTGATCTTCCAGAGGCCTGTCGTGCTTGCAGGCGCAGTCGGAAGGTTCGTAGCATTCGCCTCAGCTGCACCATCGATACTCACCTTCACATCTCCAGCCTGAGGTGACCAATCAGCTGCAACCGCGAAGTCAAGCACAGCCCTCTTGATCATCACGAAGTAGAAGTCTCGTTGAACACCATACTTTGTCGGTACGTACACTTTGTGTTCCTCCTACGCCATGAGCATCATGTCTGGTGTGCTTGCGAATGTCGATGCACTTGCTATCCCAAGTGGTAAGCCCCAGTTCTCACCCGAGATCCAAGCAGCCATTGGAGCCGCCATCCCCCACTGTTCTCCAAGCGTCTTCTGAGAGAATGGATGTGCACCACCTTGAGTCGCATTAGGGTTGGTAGTCATTGCGTAGATTGTAGACATACCATCGACAATCTTCTTGGACATTGGATGTCCTGTCACGCGATGACCATATGCGAGGAGAGCGAGGATGTTGATAGGTGTATAGAAATTCCGGTTGAAGAACTCTTCAGTATTTGGGTACTGATCAATAGGTGCCGAATGATATCCAGCCACCCAAACGCTTGGTGGCGTGAGGTTCGCAGGGTGCCAATGCGACTTTCCCGCAGCTGCATTGTCTATAGGAGGATTCGCGAGGAGTGCAGGGTCTGTCCATCGATAGGGCATGCGAAAGACTGGAGGATTGCCGCCTGGACGAGCAGCTGCAAACGTATTTGCAAGAACCCATCCATCTGGAGGATCGAGAGGACTGATTTGCGTATCGCAAAGCCAATCCGCAAGCTCTCCAAGCCTTTGCGCAACGAGCTCACCTTCTATGATGTTGCAGTGTACAATCATGACAGAGTTGAACATCATCTCAAGCTGGAAAGTCGGAGCTGCTCCAAACACATGCGCGTATGCAGGCTCATTTGGGTCTTGAGCGGGAATGGCACCTGGAACTGGAGGAGTAGTGTCTCCTGGTGGACTGCCAGGTTGACTACCTCCATTCTTCCCACTCCACTGAACGTAGTTGGGTGAGATACCCCAGCGCCCACGCATCCATCCATTGGATGGATTGGAGGCGTTGAACTCTGTGGACCACAACTCAGGACTATCAAAGTAGCGCTTCTTGAAGTACAGGAGGTACTTATCCTTGTTCGCTTGCAAGCGTGGAGTTGGAGCCTTATGTGACCCACCAAACTTTCGAGTACCGAAGGGCAGACTCAGCATGTAGTATAGGGCTTCATGCTCACGATATATCCGGAAGCTCATGCGTGGGCCATCCCATCCACCCGCCGCGCTGGGACTATGATGAATCGTACCAGGGCCAATGTTGTCGTAAGGGTATTCGCGGAAGGGAGTGAGATTCACGGCTGAGAGGAAGCCGTTGCCAAACCGAATGAGCACGCCAAGAGCTTGATCCCACCCCGACAGGACGTAGTTCATCCACGCGTTCACATGAAATCCAGACTGCGGTGTGGTGAGCCCAGCTGGTTGGCCTGATGGATCCTCCCCATACTCATCAAGGCCTATGATCTCTGCTGTCGCATGGAGAACGCCATTCTCATCCGTATACGGCTCATCGTATCGTGCTTGATCGCCTGCACCGTAGTTGACACACAAGAACGATGTCTGGTTCGACCCTACGTACCCAAACACCTCGTGGTAGTAGCTTCGCGAGAGCAGGTGAGCCTCTCGAAGGTGGTCTATGTTTCCCGTCATGAGGTAGCGGTAGTACCACGCGGACATCATGTTGTAGCTTGCGTCCTGAGCAGGATGCTTATAGCCAAACGACAAGACATAGTCGCCTGTACCTGGTGGGAAGTTTGAAGGAGGGATCGTGACCTGCACACTATTAGGTCCAAGAATGGCAGATATTGTCGACGTAGGAGTACCACCAGGTTCGGGAAAGTATCCCGCTGGACCAGCGCCTACACGCATACCAACCGTCAGAAGCGCGGTGGGAGCAGATGTTGGAAGCGGCCAGCCACCACGAATGTTTGTGATGATGTTTGACCCATTCTGGATCGTGCAGAGCTTCCAGTGAAGATCGCCCCTCGTGAGAAGCATGTTGCGCATGATCTTGAACGTTGGGAAGCTGCCAGACTGCTGACTGGGCTCCATGTCAGTAGTCCAACCATTCTCCCACTGGTTCGTGAAGTAGTCTACAAGATTCGCGGAGAGGCGCGGATCCGCAAGCGGAATGAGTGGGTATGGAGCAACACGAGACTGGCACAGGTGCGCAGCATCCGTGCATGCAAGGAGTCGAGGGAACTTAAGAGACCCAGCGTTCTCACTACCATCCACCACAGGGTGGGAGGTAGGAGAGGCAATGGTCGTTGGGTTCGTACCAAGCTTGAGAACGAAGTCGGCGGACTCATCAGGTGCGAGCGGGAGAATGGTACTTACACGAAGGACTTTGATTGACCCATCTGGGTGCTGTGGGTAAAGGGCAGTGATGTAAGCTGGCACTTCAGCGATGCCAGGAGACGTCCCACGCCAGAGTGAGACGAGTGCACGGAGAGAACTCCTCGCAACCTGCCAAGGCGCAGCTGGCCAGGGATTCGCAGTGGCGAGACCTGTTGTGGTCTCGAAGAGCTGCCCCGGCTTGAGTGGGATGCAGCCGGTGAATGTCGTGCTTCCACTCTGCCCATCATAGCGCTTTGCAATCAGGGGGATGTCAGGCATCTAACGAGCTCCTCTGAGAAGTCCACGCCAAGCACCATCCATCGCTGGACTTCTGGCTCCACCTGGCGCTGGAGGAGAACCTACCGTGCCAGCGGCAACAAGTGTCACGGCACCAAGAGTCTGTGAGAGAGAGCCACTCACGCCTGTGGGGTGAATGGCGACGACTGTCGACATCCAAGGGTTGGTTGGCGAGATTGCCCAACCACCTGGGTCTTCTGAGGAGACCGTAGCCTGTCTTGAGCATGCATGCAGTTGTAGATCCAACGCATTCGTGATGGTAAGACGCCCACCATAGTTTGTGGGTACAGTCACGCTGCTTGCGGAAGGCGTGGCACCAAGCACGATGAAGAGGTATTCTTTCGTCCCGCCCGTGGGTGTGACTGCGCCAGCATTCATGGACGTACTACTGCCCGTGACGATTGTAGCAAACTGAGGCACTTGAATACTTGGGTCAAGGGCTCCTGAGACTTGATATGTGATCGCACACCAACGCGTGGAAGTACCTTGTGTCAGGTTAGCTGTAGCGCCTTCGGAACCAGTCGCCTTCTTCCAAGCGAAAACTTCTCGACTCGTAGCAGGAGAAGCAAGCGCGATGTCATCGATGATGATATTCCATCCAGCGGGAAACACAATCGTGCTAGCGTCCTTAACATTCACACATACCCACGCGAGGAGGAGATTGTCTGCCACGATACTTGCTGGCAGGGCCATATTATAGGACGTCCCTGGCGTGGTGAGGGAGTTCGCATTTGTCGTGACTACGGCTGGAGAAGCCATCTACGGGTTCGCAGCCGTCAGGGTAAACCCTGTGATGGTGATGGGAGACCCAGCAGCGATTGTGATCGTACCGAGTGTGATATCTCCTCCACCACCCGTTACAGTCACCGTGCCCTGGATGTGTGCCGTCGTACCATCCGAGGCGTAGATGCGAAAGTGGCCTGCGTCTCCTGAGTTGTCAGCTGCAGCATCCGCCCACGAACCTGCAAGAGCCTTGGCTCCAGCGGAGGCAGCTGCGAGCCAGTCGGAGGGAAGAGAAAGCGTCGCAAGTACAGTGCCGGCGTCTGCGGCAGCAACGTTTGCAGGCACAGTACCTGTCCTGATCTTCAGGACGGCGGACGTGCCAATCGTCGTCTCTATAGCGTCCAGGAGGGCATTGCGCACCGCAGTCGAGAATTGAACTGCCATCTCACTCTCCTCCTATACGGGGAGTCACGAATACACGATCGTTGAGGAACTGAATGGGGAAAGCAGCTCCAAACGCCTCAGGAGCCACGAGAAGGCCTGCGGCTGTCGTGATGTAGTAGCCGAGGACGTTCTCGAGAGTCTGGTCTGCTGAACTGATGAACACCTGCTCAGGATACGTACGGATCGTCGGGTTTCCAATCACAGTGGACCACGAGCCCGCTACAAGCGTGATTGGAGCATATCCTGTGAATGTTGACTCGGTGTAGAGCGCTTCTGTGTCTGTGTCTGCAGGTGTGACGACATTCTTGAATAGATGGAGGACGAGTCCGAGGTCTGTAAGCGCTTTGAGCGCAATGCCCTCTCCCTGGTCTACGAGAAGTCCAGCCATCTAGTTGAACGTCACCGTGATGTCAGGGGCGGCAACTGCTGTCACGATCGTCAGGCCGCGAGTGAACGGCACGTAGTAGGGGAGGGTGCCGAAGCCAGCATCTGACTTGATGGTTGCGATCTTAGTAGCAGGAGCAGCGGCTGAGACACCGTCGTACACTGTGATCGTACCACCCGCTCCGGCTACTGAGTTGATCACGATCGTGCCGAGGACTCCCGGACCAGTCTTGAGCACTGTGGTCGTATTCGTCGTGATGTTCGCGTACGCGCTCGCGCTGTACTGCCCAAAGCGTCCTCGCATCATCCTACTTCTCCTCCGTGAGTGTGAAGGGGAATGTTTTGCGAGGCTTTGGTGCCTCACCTGTATGACCAAGCTTGCGAAGGATGTACTCCATGTTGAGTGGGTCGTTCTCAGGGCTGTACCTTACGTGCTCGGAAGGCGTGGCACCAGCCGTCCACATATGAGGGACGTATGCGAGGGCGTCAATGATGTCATCATGCACGCCGAACGGGAACTTCAAGAGCTGGTCGATGAGTGCACGCTGAGTCTTGCGTACCCACACCTTTCGCTGGGCAAAGAGGGGCTGAAGAGAGGCACGTACACGCATTTCCTTTGAAATGTGAGTGTTCGGGCGGAGTTCCTGAATGTAGAACCACTTCTTCCGTTCCTTCATCTGTCGCTCGATGTTCTCTTTCATCTGATTGAGCGACACAATCTCGACACCCACACCATTCGGCTCATGCACGTATACGAGCTCGAAGAGGAGGTTCTGAACAGCATCCGGAGGAAGACGATGCTCCTCAGCGTACTCCACGTACATATTGTACTCGTGATCGACGTACACCACCGCAATGCCTGTGAAGTCACCGCTCCGCTTCTGACTCAAGGCGGGGTCTACCACGATGAACCGCGAGCAGCGCTTGTACAGCTGAGCGATGTGCTCAGGACCGTCGAGGTCCTCTATATACTGAAGCCATTCCTGCCGGATGAGTGTCCGTGCTGGGTCGACTGGACGATTCTTCATCTGACAGGAGTAGATGTAGGGACCCATACGACTTTCGATGTCCTTCAGCGTCTCGTCATCAAACTCGGAGGGAAAGATTGGCACGCCCTGCTCGTCACGATCCTCACGGATGAAGGTGTTGAAGACCGGTTCGTTCTCGATGATGTGGGAGTAGAGATCATAGAAAGCCCATCGAGTACCGTGTACGACCTCTCTGTCAGAGCGCGGGCGTACGAGTAGGGGTGTGCTATACTTATGCCAGTCAATGACCTTCTGCATTTGTTCCTGACTGATGATATGATCCTCGTTCACGAGGTCGTCTTTGATCAGGCAGTTGTAGTGCATGCCTACCGCAGTGCCTCCCACGCCAATTGCTTCAAGAGATCCTTCCTTGACATCGTTTGTGCGCGGGATGGTGATAGAAGACTCCGTCCACTTCTCCTTGACGCCAGGAACAAGCTCAGGGAAAACCCAACGAAGAAGAGCGTTGCTCTCAATATGTTGTTTGATGACACGGAGAAACTTCTGCGCGTTCGTGAACGTGGCGTTCGCGAGGAGAATAGTATCATTTGGATCATTCACCAACCGCCAGAGGGGGTAGCCCTCTGAGCCGATTGTCGTCTTGTAGTGGCCGCGAGGCACCAGCATGAGCGTCTTCGGACCCCTCGTCTGAATGAAATCCGCCATCTCGGTGTGAAGGGGCTTCGCCAGGCGATTCCTCTTCAGAAGGGTCTTCGTGAGAAAGTACAGGGAGGACTTTGAATTCTCCTTCAACCACCCCCGGAGTTCGTCCTGTTCCGAGCTCCCGAGCTGTTTCAGAGAAGAGTTGGAGATCGGCTCGTTCGATTCGGACGATGTGAACATTCTCCACCTCTTGTTTTGGCTTAAAGCCGGCTCTGTCGAGGATATCTTGGCTTGCGCTGAGAGCAACTCGCAGGTTCACGTCCTGATTGGCAAGGCGCTCGATTCGCGCCCCAGCACCTTCCGCTCTCGCGATGAACTGCTCTTTCACCGTCGTCATCGTCTGCTCAACGAACTCATTCCACGCCTTCTTGAACGCGGGATCCTGCTCAAGCGGATACACTGAGGCGTATGAGATCCCAAGAGCCTCTGCCTTCTCACTACGCGACGCGCCTCGCGCCTTGAGCTCGAGAAGCTTGAGGAGCACTTCGCTCTTCATGATGCCAGTATACTACAACGTACGAAGTTTGTCAAGTTCTCATCTGGCTTTGCGAAGCTTGCTTCACGAGAATGGAATGCGTGTCCCAAATCTCAAAAGTTGGACAAAAATTATGAGGCGTCCTGCGAGGAGGGCGCGCGCTAAAGAGGGGTGGGGTACTGGGTGGTGCAATGCAGTTCACATATCAACAACCTAAGGAGAGAGCGATGGAAAGCAATTGGACCATGGAGCACGAGCAGGCGCTGCGGTCGTACGTACGGCATCAGGAGTATATGGCGGCGTACAACAAGCGCCCCGAGGTACGCGAGAAGCGGAAGGCGTACAACAAGGAGCGCTGGGCGAAGATTAAGGCCGCAGCGCAGCTCGCGAAGGAGGAGGGGCTCCTGTAGATAGGGAGAGCGACCGCTCGCTAGTACAGGAGCGGTCGTAACCTACAGACTCCGTCTCAAGTCGGAGTCAAGAGTGTAGGTGGAAGGAGGTGAGCGCAATGAACACCCCTTCATGTTCGAAGGTCTGGGATCTCATCAAGAGGATCTCAGATCCAGAACTCCGGAAGGAGCTCGAAGATGCTTTCGCAGACTTCGAGACGGCTTGGGAGTGGCACTCAGAAGAGTACCACGATGAGCCGCTGAACTAACATGGCATCAGCGCTGAGCGTGAGCAGCGAGTAGGTCTCACGCGCGAAGCGCCGACCAGCGGTCAGTCAGCCGCTCAGGGGTAACGCGAGGTCTGCTTACATAAGTGGCCGCAGCTGTGAGCGGAGCGCTCTACGCTCTCGAAGAGATGCAAACGAACATACAGGAACCCCCTGCCCGGTAGGTAGTAGTATATGTGTATGGTTGATGGTGATGATAGTATACACATATATACCAAGCGGGAGACGGGAGCTGAAGTGAATAGTTGACAACCACTATACAACGTAGTACAATGAAAGGAAAGGAGGTGATCTCACAATGGACGTTGCTGACATCATTCGTCGCATCCGTGCTCGCTCACAGGAGAAGTACGACGCACTCAACCTGCGGGAGATGGGAGAGCATCCAGACATCTCACCACGCATGCTCTGGCTCCTGCGAGAGGCAAGGCGGAAGGCTCACAGGCATCGCTATAGGCAGGAGTACAACCGCAGGCCTGAGGTCGTCGCACGCCGTCGAGAGAAGGCTATCTGGACGCTCGATGTGTAAGGCCTTCAGCATCGCGTGCTCCTCCGGAAAAAAATTGTCACTTGATTTACCGCACGACTTCTGTTATAATGAGAGTAGATAGAAGTTCAACTGAAGCGCACGAAAGTGAGGTGAGAGCAATGCGTGTAGATCGATACAGCAAGCCGGAGAACAAGAATCTCTCACTCGGAAAGAGTGATGCTGAGATGCTCACGTGCGTGCTCACAAAGCTCGACTCGAGCATGGTGCTCGACGCCGCTGAGCGCAAGTTCTTCGACAAGATCATCGGCATGGCAAGCGTTGTCGCGTTCGACTTCACAGACGAGATGCAGAGCGCGTAGTGCACATAGCATCCATCACACGGAGCGTGAACATGGACGCGAAGATGCAGGCGGCACTCATGGCGTACACGAAGCACCGGGACTACATGCGCGCGTACAACCGTCGTCCCGAAGTGCGTGCGAAGCACACGGCGTATAACCGCAAGCGCTGGGAGCTCATCAAGAAGGCTCAGGAGCTGCTGAAGACCGAGCAGTTGAGCGAGGAGGCATAGAGTGTCAAGCAACTGCTGCCTCTGCCGCAACGAGATCGGCGCTGAGGATGCAGGTCATACGAAGTACGGTTGGCTCTGCGTGAGCTGCATGGAGTGTCTCGTCGATGCGTGGACGCAGCTCCGTGGCTACAAGCTGGAGGTGCTAGCGTGATAGAGTGGCTCGCAAGCGTGATCGGTCCCGCACTACCAGTCGTGAGCATCCTGCTCCTGTGGTGGATCGCTGGAGCCCACAGCAACTGGAAGGAAGGAGACGAGTAGGATGGACACGCGCCTGAAGAGTCTCATCGCAGACGCTCTGGAAAGTGCTCTCGAGGATGTACGCGACCAAGGCGAGGACGAGATGCGAGATTTTGCTGACACCTACGGCTTTGAGTCGTGGGAGCAGCTCTGGAACGTTGCGTACCCTCACATGCTCGAACTCAGATTCTAGGAGACCACACATGGCTGACGCCAAGTACTTCATCCGAGTCGAGCTTCGCCGCATCTCACCAGAGTGCACGGAGGGAGAGTCCTGCCCAGGAGAGCTCTCGGCGTACGAGGACAGCGTCGAGACGAGTGAGGCTGATGCTCTCGAGGCATACGACCGACTGGTGAGCCTGATCGAACCCACACAGGAGAGTGCATCATGATCCACAAGAAGACTGTCACGCTTGCGTTCGAGAGGGAAGTCAAGCACTCTGTGCTGTACAAGGGTCCTGATGAGCTCAAGAATGTCTATCTCCCGAAGTTCACCCTTCTCACACCTCCGTGGCCGAAGGAGGTAACGATCACAGTCGAATGGAGCACGAAGGATGCCTCCTGACACTCTCGACACCCTTCACGCAATGCTCGCGGAGCTTCAGAGGCGCATCGCTGCCGTGCACAACGTAGGCAAGAAGCGCTGGACCCGTGAGTCGGACTCGTACGTGTGGTTCTCTCGTGAGTGTGGTGAGATGTACGAGAAAGTCCAACGCATGAGAAAGGAGCTGCGATGAACACTGGAGACAAGAACATCATCGACAACCTCAGGAATAAGTATGGAGATAAGCTCTCGAACGTTACAGACGCAGATCTCCTCCACCGCTTCGAAGATTGGAATCTCAGTGACAAGAGCGAGGATGCCCTCCTCTGGTTGACGAATGATGTCTAAAGTCGGTCCTTGGCTTGGAAAGCCTGCGTGGGAACGTGAGATGGAAGCTCAGGACATACTCAAGGAGATGCACGCGTCTCGCGTGTGGCAATTCGCACCGCGGCAGACATTCACACCCTGTGAGGACAGGAACTGTGGAGTGTGCTGGGGGATTGCGAAGTCTCTGAACCTTGCGTGGCCACCGAAGGGAGACTGACGTATGAACGGACACTTCACGCGCTCGAGTGGAGAGTACGTGTGCTCCCTCTGTGGGTGTACAATCCCTGAGGACACAGCATACTTCATCCAGGAGTGCACGTCGTCGGCTGACGACTTTCGTATGTGTGATTGGTGTATTGACGAAGTCGCGAAGCGCCTCATGCGCTTTAAGATGGTGACATCATGACGACGCGCGCGTGGGCTGAGGAAGTGGCTGGCAAACTTGTTCACTCCTGTTCACACGAAGCGCAGACCATTTGCTACGACTGCGTTGTCGATGCGCTGGCGGCCGAGGTCCAGCGGGCGGTGGACGGGGAGCGGAAGGCGTGTGCGAAACTCGTTGAGTACATCGTGACTGACGGCATGGTGCGAGTTAGCGAGTTCGCCGCACAGAAAGCCGCCGCCATTCGTGCCCGTCAGCGCACGGGTGGGTGAGGGGGAGAGCATATGGGAGCGAGGTGGGCGTGGAAGGCGGCGGGGCGGCAGGCCGCAGATGATCTAATGCCGTGTTTCTTTGGCACGTGTGAGCACGAGGACGCGGAGAATGGTGCCGCGTGCGAGACCTTCATGCGTGAGCGGATTGACGTGGCGGTGGCGGTGGCCCTCACAGAGATCGAGGGCTATCTGCGCTATTGCCCGCCGCTGAAGTGTCCGCGCTGTGCCACGCTCACGCAGGAGGACGAGCGGCGACGGTGCACGTGCATCCCGACGTGCCAAACCCGGCATGATAGCTGGCAGAAGGCGCTGGAGGCGTGCACGCGGCCCGCGCCGGGACGGAGGGAGGGATGAGTGAACCGAGCCGGCAGGCCTTCGACATGATCGCGGCGTGTGAGGCCGCCCATTTCGGTGAGGGTCTCTGCGCCGAATGCGTGGACGCTCTCTTGGGCAAGAGCATAGCGGCTCAGACCAAGGCCACGCTGCACGGCGCTGGCTTCAAGGAGATGAATCGACAGAACGATGAATTGCGGGCGGCCCTGGCGCAGGCCGAGCAAGAGATTCCACGGCTGTCTGAGCAGAATCGCCAACTCGGTCTGGAACTGTTTGAGGCTCAGCAGCTTCGCAAGCAGGCCGAGCGGGAACGAGACCTAGCGAAGCGATTGGTGAATCGGTTGCCACTCTGCCCAGACCATCGCGACAAGTTCCAGCCTGAGCAATGTCAGGCGTGCCGCGCTGAGCAGGCCGAGCAGGCGGTGGCTAATGAGCGTAAAGACTCTGAGGATGCGCTGACTGAGCGCGATGCCTTCCAAGCCGAAAATCACCGCCTGCTAGTGGAGACAATGGAGTTGCGCACCCGCCTCGCGGAGGCCAAGCAGCGTGGGCGGGCCGCCGACGCGTACGACGCTGTGTATCGCCGGTTGATGGAGAGTAGTGCGCATGGCCGTCTGGACAGTGACGTGTGGTACGCCCTCACGAAGGCCCACGATATGCTAGATGCGCTCCAGCCCCCCCTCAAGAACTCCGCCCGCCACCGGGCTGCTCAGCCTTGAAAGGAAAGGAGGTGAGTCGTATGGAATGGCTCTGGGATATCATCCTCACGATCATTGATCTCGTGAAGTGAGGCACTCCTCGTGACAAAAATTTTCACTTGCATTACCTCTCGAACATGTTGTATAATAGAAGTACAATGAAGTTCACACGGTGCTCACAGCCAGCCGCAGAGCGGCAAGGAGGAAGAGTATGAGCCCTGAGATGAAGGACGTAACATGCATCCTGTGCGAGGAAGTGAAGGACAAGAACGAGCTTGAAAGGTATGATGGGATGTGCTTCGACTGTGCACAAGCCATGCAGGAGGCGGACGAGAAGGTCGACGCACGCGAGCCGTCAGGCGACGCCGAAGGTGCTGACGACCCCGAGCTCCGCAAGACGGTTGACGCGTACCGCAAGCGTCAGGAGTACATGAAGGAGTACAACTCCCGCCCGGACATCATCGAGCGGCGCAAGGCGTACATGAAGGGTCGTCAGGAGAAGATCAAGATGCTCCTCCGTAAGGCGAAGGACGCGGGCCTGCTGGAGGACAAGGCATGAGAGCTCTACGTATCATCAAGGCTGGAAAGGGCACCCCAGCATTTCTCGTCACGTCCCCAGGCACGGTGTACCATGTACTCATCACGGGGCGTATCAACATGAATGGTGTCGAACAGCACCTCTTCACGATCGCTCGGATAGTCGACACTCTGCACGTGAAGAAAGCCAAGAGGAAGGCGTCATGAAGATCATCACACTGAAAGTCCACTGCGGATGTGGTTTCGTTGCTGACAACCTCCACGATGGTCTCGACCACAGCGTGGAGACTCAACATCAGCTCGGTGTGCACGGCTCGATTGACATCAAGAGGGAGGCGCCTGATGAAGTCAAGGAACAAGATATCGACAGAGCTTCTCAACATTCAACGAGCACAGGTAGGGAGTGAAGATGACATTCTCCTCACGACAGTCGAAGGCACTCTCGCATGGGTTCTCTCAGATGCCAGTAAAACCCTTCCAGACACTGTAAGGAGCATCATCAATGCCAAGAAACAAGCTCGTGGGAATGACACGCAACCTCCAACAAGAGAACAACACACTCCGGCGGGAGTGCATGAGACTGGCGTGCAAGAATCTCCACCTGGAGAGGGAGCTCATTGAACACCAACTTGTCCTCTATCGCACGGAAGATGAGCTCCGCGAACTAGCCGAGCTTTTCAAATGAAAGGTTGACAACCAGTGCGCAACCCGATATACTGTGGGTATGATCATGAAGGCAAGTCGTACTGAGCTCCTTGGAAAAGCACTCGATGCCAAGGTCCTGGAAGACCAGGGCTATCGAGGCCTTCTCCACAACACAGAACATGGATACATGAGGTACCACACAGCCAACGGCCTCCAGCGTGTGACGAAGGCTGGGCGCCAGTGGCGTGTGAAAGAAACCATCCTCACGTCCGAGGATGTGGATGGCTTTCTCCGTGAGGTAGGACTCCTCGGAACGGCCACAAGCAAGTCCATTCTCCAGCAACTCCACGACTGCATAGGAGGTGAAATGCATGAAGTGTTCGCTTCCGGAGGAGGAGTCATACGCACCTCAGATGGACTCTTCATCCGGTATTCGCCAATCACGGGTCTTGATGTCGTCGAACTCAGTCTGACGAAGTGGGTACGACGAATCAAGATCCTCCGCAGTGCACAACTCATAGAGCTCATCCGAGAGGGTGAGTGGGAGAAAGTCGGAAATGTCTACCGAGACCACGTTCGAACCCACCATCGAGGAAGTGCGGGCAGCAGTCGAGAAGCTGAAGGCTCAGAAGGAGAAGCGCAACGAGTACCAGAAGAAGCGCAACGAGCTGATGAAGACGGACCCCGAGGCAGCGGAGAAGATGAAGACCGCTCGCCAGAAGTACAACCAGGGTGAGCAGGCCAAGGCTCGTCGCAAGGCGTACTACGAGAAGAACAAGGACAAGATCTACGAGTCCCACAAGCGGTATCACGCGCGGCAGAAGGCTCTGCTCGAGAAGGCGAAGGAGCTCGGCCTGCTCGAAGACAACAAGGTAGCCTGAAGAAAAGGGGAGGCGCCTATACGGGCCTCCTTTCTTCGGCTTTCTGGTGGCACGTGGAATTCAAAACACCGAAAGGAGAGACATGAGTTCAGACAAGCGAACAGTCGTACTCGTGAGTGGAGGTCTTGAC
>Ga0207660_10000125_pt1 | contig 45245 bp, 42 predicted proteins | sample KBSC73BmetaG_FD_184335 | JGI IMG/M metagenome (GOLD analysis project Ga0207660, IMG submission 184335) | Corn rhizosphere microbial communities from Kellogg Biological Station, Michigan, USA - KBS C7-3B metaG (SPAdes) (version 2) | ecosystem: Host-associated > Plants > Roots > Rhizosphere ... | reverse complement strand
CGGCGCCGCACTGGTACGAGGGCAAGCAGCCGCCGGCCACTGGGCGCATGATCCGGCCCAACTGCCGGGCTATTCGCTAGCCGAAGCTCGATTCGGCCGCAGATGAACGCTGATGAACGGTGATTGGTAGGCCACTATCGCCGTTCGAGGTCATTCGACATTCCAGGCTGAACTGTTTCTTTGAGCAACGCAGGTGGCGGTCGGTCGAAATGCGTCTTGTTGCGTGTTCGAACGTTGCCTCACGCACACCTCTGCGTTCATCAGCGCAATCAGCGGCCGCTGTTGATCTGCGGCCCCACGGCGGCGAGTACGAGTTGCACCCAGTCGGCGTACATCGCGGCCGAGGGATGAAGGCCATCGGCGGCTAGCAGACGGGAATCGGAAGCAGCCCGGGCGAAACTGGCCGTGACATCCACCCAATTGGCGGCCGAGCGGGTAAGACGAATCGTCTCGTCGCGATTGACTTCATTGAAGTCCCGAATCGCGGCCGCGATCGCTGCACGGTCGCGCCCCGAGGCAAACGGTGTCACGCCCCAATCGGGAATCGACAACACGATTGCGCGCTGCGGGCGGCCGCCGGCAAAGCCCACGGCACGGTCGAGCAGCGCGCGAAAGCGGGGACGATAGTCCGCGGCCGAGCCTCCCCGATACTGATCGTTCACGCCGATCAGCAGCGTGACGAGATCGTACGGCGGCTCGAGCTGCGCAGCGTCGATGCCGCTCGACAGCTCGTCCGTCGTCCAGCCGGTTCGGGCGACGATCGTCGGGTCGGGCACGGCGAGTCCGCGCTGACGCAGCAGGGCGGCGAGCTGCATTGGCCAACGGTCGGTTGCACTCACGCCTTCGCCGATCGTGTAGGAGTCGCCGAGCGAGAGGATGCGAAGTGCGTGCGCCGCGCCGGACGCGCCGTCGACCCTCACGGCCGCACGTAGCCGTGCAGGACGAGATCCAGATAATCGCGGATTTCGCCGGCGTCGTATTCGCGCAGCAGCTCGTCGATCGGCTCGATCATCTGCACGCTCTGGCTTCCGCTGGCGGGGATGGCCAGCGGGTGCGGCTGGCCGAATCGCCCGAAGAAGCTGCGGATCACGACGCTGGTGCTGTCGCGCGGCAGCGCGCGCAGGTTGTCGACGTAGGTGTCGAAGCCGCCCTGACGCGTGATCAGGTACTGCTCGACATTCGACAAGTAGAATGCGGAGACTTTCATGTGGCGCGCCCGCGCGTAGTCGCCGATTGCGCGCACGGCGTGCGGGCCGGCCACGTTGCCGACGACCGGCACGATGCGTCCCTCGCGTTCCATGTCGCGGATGACCTCGAACGCGCGCTCGCTGGCGAGATAGCTCGCCTGCCGCCCGTCGCGGTTGGTGGCGAGAAGCAGATCGCGGAACGACGGATAATCGCCCCGGTTGTTCCTGCCGAGGCTCGAGTAGCGCGTTTCCAGTCCGTCCTGCACGAACTCGGCGCGGTAGCGATCGAGCACCTCGCGGTCGTGCGCGTCGAGCGGCACGTGATAGTTCGTGATGCGGTCGTTGCTCGCATCGCGTGACACCGCGGCCGCGCGCGCATCGGATGGTGTGCGATCGAGATACGCGATGATGTCGGCGGTGGATCGGACGGCCCACGCCCCGACGTCGGGCGGCACCGGCCGGCCGAACAGCAGACAGAGATACTCGAGCCGATTGCGCGCGACGGCAAAGAGGGACTTGAACAGCAGGTGCTCGAGCATGTTGTCGCGTCGGATGTCGAGCATGAACGCCATCGACGGACGGATCAGCGCGATGTACGAGAAGTTCTGATCGGGCCCCACGCCGATGTACACGCCGCCGTGTACGCCGAGCATTGCCAGCTGGCTGTCGACCGACAGATACGTCAGCTCGTTGGAGATGATGTTGTCGGAATCGAAGTAGCCGCCGGTCTCGGAGAGCCGGGCCACGAGTGCGGCGAACGACGAGTCGGCCGCCTCCGGTATACGTTGCGCGTTCGCTGTCGCCACTGGGATGGCGACGCCGCCGCCGAAAGCGACGACCGACACGCACGCGACGGCGCGACGCATCCGTCGCGCGTGGTCAGCCCATGCCGAGGAGGTCCGCGAGCTGCATTGCGTTGTGTGGCGCATGCACCTTGGCATCATTGTCGAAGTATACGTATACGTCGCGCCCGGGTCGCTCGGTACTCGTCCATCCGCGGATTCGATCGGCCCACCCCGCCAGCTCGTCGTCGGTATAGTCGCTCTCGTACAGCGCGCTGGAGCCGTGGAGTCGCACGTAGACGAAATCCGCCGTCACGTGCTCGGCGTAGCCGTATCGGCCGGCCGTGTCGGCGATGACGAAGGCGCAATCGTGCGCGCGGAGAATGTCGTAGAACTCCTCGTGGAAGTACGACGGGTGCCGCACCTCGAAGGCGTGACGATACGGCACGCGCACCGGGGCATCGACGAGGGCGCCGCGGCGCAGGCGGTGGTCATGCTGGCGCGCCACCGCTTCGGCGTCCACCGAGTTGCGCGGCAGGCGGCGCATGAAGGAATCCATGCGCTCGGCGTCGAAGCGGTAGCTGGCCGGGAGCTGCCAGAGAAACGGTCCCGTCTTCGCGCCGAGTGCGAGGACGCCGCTGGCGAAGAAGTTGCCCATCGCGGCGTCACAGTTTCGTAATTTCAGATTGTGGGTGATGAATCGACCGGCCTTGATGGCGAACACGAAGCCGTCATCGGGCACGGCGGCGGACCAGCGCGCGTAGGTGTCGGGCGACTTGAGACTGTAGAACGTGCCGTTCAGCTCGACCGAGTCGAACACGCGGCTGGCGAAGCCGAGCCACTGTCGGCGCGGAACGTCCGGCGGATAGAAGGTTCCGCGCCAGCCTGGATAGTCGTAGCCGGAGATGCCGATGAAGCAACGGGCCATGCGGCCCGGTCAGCGGCGTCCGGGCGTCGCGCTCATCACGGCGCGGAGCTGCGCGAGGAACGCCTCCGGTCCGGCGCCGTTCGACAGCTCGGCCAGTGCACGGAGGGCGTCCTGGGGACGAACGCCCAGTCCGGCGCTGACGGTGTTCGGGTCGACGCCGACGCGCTCCAGCTCACGGAGTAGATGCTCGAACTGTTCAGCCTGTGACATGTGTCCTCGGAGAAACACACACTTGCTGGCCTGGTGGTTCGGTGGGTCCGGCCGGTCCGACGTTCAGTTCGCTGGTGCAATCCGTATTCCCGATCACAAAGATATATGCCGAGATCGAGAATGAGGATACAAAAAAACGGCCGACCCGTGAGGGTCGGCCGTCAACGATCGAAGGAACCGCGAAGCTAGTGGATCAGCCCCAGGACGACCGCGGTGACTGCCGCGCCGGCGACGACGAGCGCCGCGGCTGCGCCGAACCCGACGGCCGGCGTGATGACGAACTCACGACGCCACCAGGGCGTGATGACCTGGGGTGCCGTCTGCGGCAGCGCTTCCATGATCCGAGCTTCGAGATAGGTGGGCGTGTGCATGCGGCGACGCCGATCCACCTCGACATTGATGTTCTTCCAGAACTCCACATCGCGCGCCGTGTCGCCCTTGCGGACACTCGCTTCGGGGAGCTCACCATCGAGCCACGCGTGCACAGCCGGCGAGAGCACACGGGCGTCCTGTTCCTGATGGCCTAGCGGCACCTCTCGATCGGCGAGAGGACGCTCCCGTTCGGGGCGCCGATTCTGCCGATGGTGATGGCCGTCGAACCCGCCAAGGCCGTCGTCGGAGCGGAGATCGTCTACCATTAGGCGTACTTTTCCTCTAAGAGTGCTTGGAGAGCTTCACGCGCGCGGTGTACGCGCATCTTCAGCGCTCCGACGGTAGTACCCAGCAAATCGGCCATTTCTTCGTACGACCGACCTTCCACGTGCTTCATCACGAATGCTTCGCGCAGCGAGGCCGGTAACGTGGCCAACGCGCGATCCAGATCCGTGCGGAGTTCCGTACGATCGAGCTCTTCATCTGGTGTCGCATACGAAGACGGTTGATCGTCTTCGTCGTAGCTCAAGTGCGACCGCCGGATGTTCTTCAGCCAATCCTTGCATCCGTTCGCAACGATCCTGAACACCCATGCATCGAACCGGCCACGCACCTCGGCCAGATGTTGATAGGCCTTGATGAAGCTGAGCTGCAGGATGTCTTCGGCGACGTCGGGACTGCCCGTCATGCACAGGGCGTGACGGTAGAGCGGATCGCTGTAGCGGGAAATCAACGTCTTGAATGCGTCGCGATTTCCAGCGAGCACGCGCTGAATGATGAGTTGATCGGTATTATCCGGATCAACTGGCGTCTGATCAGCCTGCACGGGTTGCTCAGTCGTCTTCACGACAACAGAGTAACGCGCTTTCCGCGCTTCGGACAGTGCGGTTGCCCGTGCAGTGGGCTCGAGGATGGTCGCCACGTGGGTAGGACGAATCGGGCGGAGGCGAGGTAACTAGCGGTGGAACGGTGGAACGGTGAAACGGTGAAACGGTGGAACGGTGGAACGGTGAAACGGTGAAACGGTGAAACGGTGGAACGGTGGAACGGTGGAACGGTGGAACGGTGGAACGCTCAGGCGTTCAACCGTTCATGCGTTCAGGCGTTCGTCCGCTCTGCCGTCAAACACCCCCCAGCCCTTCGCACGCACGTCCGCTCCATGCTCGTCCAGATCGGGCGGCGGAAAGCGAACCGTGCCGCCCACGCTCGATGGCAGTCCCGTGAGCGGCGACGCACTCGTGTCGCGTAATGCTTCGAGCACCGTCTGCACGACTCCAGTCGGAACGCCGGCGCGTTCCAGACGATCGCGCCATTCGGCTGCCGGACGCGTCGCCAGTCGTCGTGAGAATTCACTCACAATCCGGTCCCGGTGCGCGACTCGGCCGGCATTTGTGAGCAGCGTCACATCGTCCGCCAACGTGTCCAGGCCGAGCGCGCGGGCACAGGCCACCCATTGGGCGTCGCTGCCCACGGCTATGACCATCGGCCTGTCGGCGGCCCTGAAGAGCTCGTAGGGAACGAGATTCGGGTGGGCGTTGCCCCACCGCCGCGCGTCCCTGCCGCTGACCAACGTGTTCTGGGCCACATTCACCAGGGCCGCACGCGCACTGTCCGCGAGCGACACCGTGAGCCTCGCCCCCCGTCCGGTTCGGCCGCGCCGAATCAGGGCGGCGAGGACCATGATCGCCGCATCCTTGCCGGTGAGAACGTCGGCCAAGGCGACGCCCACTTTCATTGGATTCCCGTCCGCCTCGCCCGTGATGGCCATCCAGCCACACTCGGCCTGGGCCACGTAGTCGTAGCCCGGCCGGTCGATACCAGGACCGAAGCCCGTGATCGTGCACCAGATCAGCTCCGGGCGACGAGCGCACCAGTCGGCCGGCGACAGCCGTTTCCGTTCCAGTACACCCATTCGGAAGTTGTCGACCACCACGTCCGCCTCCGCCAGCAGACGCTCGATCAGGGCGCGATCGGCCGGGTCGTCGAGATCCGCGGCGATCCCAAGCTTGTTCCGGTTGATACTCAGATAGTAGGCGCTGCGTCCGCGATCGTCGAACGGCGGCCCCCAGCCGCGGGTGTCGTCCCCCGAGCCGGGACGCTCGACCTTGATCACGTCCGCTCCCAAATCGCCCAGCGTCATCGTACAGAGCGGCCCAGCCAGAACCCGCGTTAGATCGAGGACCTTTACGCCATGGAGCATCTACTGTCGCCTTGCTGTATCCATTGAGTGATCATGGTTCCAGCATTATTGATCCAAAGTGAGCAAATGCACAGCGATCTCCGGCCGCCTTGCGTAGCTGTCGTGAAATCATATACTTCCGCGACCTCGAGCGCCGCCGGCGAACATAGCGCTGCCTGCCCAGCCGGACAACGCACCACTCGGCTCGAGGCCCACCACCCGACCCCGCACGTGGGACACGTGAACTCATATGGTGGATAAGCCGCTCCCGAACGACCCCGCTCCCGCGAGCCCCTCCGAGCCAGCCGCCGCTCAACGCCGCGCCCCCGGCCATCGGCCGATGGACATGCGCGACACTGTCGCCGAAATGGCGGAACGGGCGCAGATCATCAGTCAGGAGGCGGGCACCAAAGTGGCGGCCGCGATGCGCGATGTCATCAGCGCCGCGGCGGGAATCACTGGATTCGCGATCGAGAGCGCTCGCGATCTCACCCAATACATGGTTCGGCGCGGGCAGATGACGCCAGAAGAGGCCGAAAAGCTGATCCGCGAAGCCGAGTCCGCCCACGAAAAGCGGCCGGCGAGCGAGAAATCCAAGCCGACAGCGAATGCAATCGCGGCGGAGCGTGCGGCAATCGCCAAGGCCGAAGCGGCGGCTCGGAACGCCGCACTCGCCTCGGCGCACGCGACCGCCCAGGCATCGATGAAGGCGGCGGCAAAGTCGGCGGCGGCGGCGGCATCGGCCAAGCCGACGACTCCAGCACCAGCAGCGAAGGCCGCCCGACCGGTAGTTGCGCCCGCGAAGGCAGCCGCGAAACCGGCGCCAGCCAAGGCTGCGAAAGTCGCGAAAGCCGCCAAGCCCGCCGCGGGGAAGTCGGCAGGCAAGAGCGTCAATGCGAAGTCCGCCAAGCCCGCGAAGAAAACAAGCAAACGCTAATTGCCCGTCGGGCCGCCGCGCTGCTCGAGAATCGACTCGAGCAGCGCGCGCATCGCAGCCGGATCGGGAACACTGAACTCCGCTTCGGTCTGAACGCCGCGATCGTCGCCGCCGACACGGACGGTGACGGTCGACGGATTGGCGAGCCGCAAGGCGCGAAATGCATCCTCGTCGGTGCGATCGTCGCCGGCGCAGAGCACCGACGCGCCGCCGCTCAGCGCGCCGAGCGTTTCCGCGAGATCCACCGCGGCAGTGCCCTTGTCGACGTCGACCGGCGGTCGCAGCTCGAGCACTTCCTTGCCGCGCGTGAGGCGCAGCCGCAAATCGCTCGCGATTCGCTCCGTGGCCGCGACGAGCTCCGGCACGATGCGCGGATGCGCGAGCCGATAGTGGATGCTCATCGTCCAGCGCTTGTCCTCGACGAGCACGCCCTCCATCTCGCTGGCGATCGCCCGCGCGCGCGAGACGGCCGTGGCGATGGCGTGCCCGAACGGTACGACGTCGGCTCGCGGCACGGGCGACGCGTTCGGTGCCGCCAGCTCGAAGCCGTGATTGCCGATCACCCACACCGAATCGAGCTCGATGAGCCGGCGCGCGTCGACTGCTTCGCGCCCGGAGATCACGGCGACGTGCACGTTGGGGAGAGCGGCGAGGGCGGCGAGCACGTCGCGCGTTGCCTCCGGCACCGACGCGTACTCCGGGCGCGGCGCGATCGGCGACAGCGTGCCGTCGATGTCGAGCAGGAGCATGAGCGGCACGCCGGACAGTCGGCGCGCGAGCGACTCCGATACGGGAAGCGCTGGTGCCGTCACCCGTCAGCCGACTGCGGTGAGCGCGCGCTGCGCCGCCATGATCTCCGTCGACCGGCCGAGGATCGAGTCGAGCCAGTCGAAGATCGTTGAATTGTGCAATTGCTTGCGCATGCGGTGCATCCGCCGCCGCCGCTCCTCGGGCGACATCTCGAGCGCCGTGCGGATGCCGCCCATGAAGCCGTCGATGTTGAACGGATTGATCAACACCGCGCCCTCGATCTCCTCCGCCGAGCCGGTAAAGCGGCTGAGAATCAATACGCCGCGTTCGTCGAGCTGCGACGCGACGAATTCCTTGGCGACGAGATTCATGCCGTCCTGCAGCGACGAGACGATGCAGAGGTCCGCGGCGCGGAACACCGCCGCGAGCAGGTCGGAGTCGACGTTCTCGTTGATCAGCACGATCGGCGTCCAGTCGTCGGTGCCGAACGTGTCGTTGATGCGGATGACGTTCTGCGTCACCTCGCGCTCGAGCGCGTTGTACGCCGGCAGATCGGTGCGTGACGGCGTGCACACGAAGATGAAGGTGAAACGCTCGCGCATGTTCGGCGATTCGTTCCACAACGTCTCGAGCGCGCGAATCCGTTCGGGGATGCCCTTCGTGTAGTCGATCCGGTCGACGCAGACGCCGAGCTGGCGCGTACCCTTGGCGTATCGCTCGCGGAGCGTCTCGCAGAGCGTGCAGGCGCCAGGCGCCGAGGCCATCTCCTCGAAGCGATCGACGTCGATGCTGATCGGGAACGCGCCGACGTGCACGATGCGATCGCGGAAGCGCACGCACTGGCGATCGTGATCGACGCGCGCCTCCGGAATGAACCGATCGACGCAATCGAGAAAATTCACCGCGTAGCGATCGATCTGGAATTCCATCAGATCGTTGCCGAGCAGGCCTCGCAGCACCGCTTCGTGAGTGCCGGCGGGCAGCATGCGCAGGATGTCCGCCGGAGGAAACGGAATGTGCCAGAACTGGTGAATGAACAGCGTCGGCCGCATGGCGCGCAGGTATTCGGCGGCGAGCGCAAAGTGATAATCCTGGATCCATGCCATCGCGCGTCCGGTGCACCGCTCCGCTTCGTCGGCCACGGCGTGCGCGAAGCGAAGGTTGACGGTACGGTACCGCTCCCAGAACTCCGTGCGATACTCGAAATGCTGGATCAGCATGTGGCAGAGCGGCCACAGCGCCCGGTTGGCAAACCCGTGGTAGTAGCCGTTCACGTCCGCTTCGTCGAGCCAGACGCGGCGCACCGTGTAGCACTCCTCGCCCGGCGGCACGGCCACGCGTCCCGCTTCGTCGGCTACGTCGCGATCCGCCGTGCCGCTGCCCCACGCCACCCACGTGCCGTGCGTGCGGCGCATCGTGGGATCGAGCGCCGACACCAGCCCACCCGCCGGCTGCTTGACCTCGATCCCGTGCACACCGCGCATGTGCTCGTACGGCTCGCGGTTGGACACGAGAATGAATTTGCAGTCGTCGAGGTAGTGCGAGATGTCGATCATATCGGAGTGGGGAGCCGCAACAGCCATGCCCGGTCCGGAACGCTCGTTCGCGATTGGCGAATCATCGTTCGGCCAATACGTTTAGCCGCACTCTCCCCATGACTCTCATCATGCGTGCGCCAACGCGCATCGACTTCGGCGGCGGCTGGACGGACGTACCGCCGTACGCCGACGAGATGGGCGGCTTCGTCTGCAATCTAGCGATCACCCGATACGCGACCGCGTCCATCCGCGAGCCCAGCCCATCGGAGGCGCGCCGTGACGCTCGCGCCGCCGCCGGCGAGCCGCGCGTGCGCGCCGCACGGCCGGCCGATCACTCGATCGCCGATGCGGCCGCGCGCCGCTTTGGCGTGGACGGCGAAATCATAGAAGTGCGCAGCGACTTTCCCATCGGCGCGGGACTCGGCGGATCGTCCGCCGCGGGGGTGGCGATCGTCGCGGCGCTCGCGGCCGCGCGCAACGAGTCGCTGGATCGCACACAGATCGCCGAACTGAGCCGGGACATCGAGATCACCGACCTCGGAATTCCCGGCGGTCGGCAGGATCACTACGCTGCCGCGTACGGCGGCGCGCTCGCGCTGCGTTTTTCGGCCTGCGGCGTGAACGTGCGGCGAATTCCGCTCGGCGCGTCCACCTGCGCCGAGCTGGAACGGCGGTGCATCGTCGTGTACACGGGCCAGAGCCGCATCTCCGGCGAAACGATCCACGCGGTGCTCGGCGCGTATCGCGAGCGCGAACCACGCGTGCTCGCCTCGCTCGACGGCATGCGCGACAACGCCGAGCGGATCGCCAACGCGCTGGCCAACGGCGACATCGATGCGCTCGGCGCACTGGTCGCCGAGCAGTGGACGCTGCAGCGGTCGTTGCATCCGGCCATTCCGACGCCGCTGATCGACGAGATCATCGCACGCGGATGCGCGGCAGGCGCAATCGGCGCAAAGGCGCTCGGTGCATCGGGCGGCGGATGCGTGCTGCTCGTCGCGCGAGACGACCGCGTGGATTCCGTACGCGAGATTGCCGCGAGCCTCGGCGAGCCGGTGCCGTTCGCCATCGACACCGACGGAGTGACGCGATGCGCGTAGAACGTGGGGACGTCGCTGGACTCCTGCGCGAGCTGGTACGCGTGGATTCGCGAAATCCGACGCTCGTGCCGGGCGGGCCCGGTGAAGGCGAGATCGCGCGTGTGCTCGGCGACATCCTCGCGAGCTGGGGCTTCGACGTCGAATGGCGCGAGGCGGCGCCGGGGCGACCCAACGTGATCGCGCGCATCGGCCGCGCCGAGAGTGGCGCGCACTCGTTGATGTTCAACGGCCATGTCGATGTCGTCGACGTCGACGGCATGACGCACGACGCGTGGGGCTCGATCGAGAAGGACGGCAAATTGTTCGGCCGCGGCGCGTCGGATATGAAAGCCGGTGTCGCGGCGATGTGCGCCGCTGCCGCGCGTGTCGCGGATCAGTCGCTCGCGGGTGAGCTGATCGTCGCGGCGGTGGTCGACGAGGAGTTCGAGAGCCTGGGCACGCGCGCGCTGATCGAAAGCGGCGTGCGCGCCGACGCGGCCATCGTCACCGAGCCGACGCAGCTCGCGATCATGCCGGCGCACCGCGGCTTCGTCTGGCTCGATGTGACGACGTTCGGCCGCGCGGCGCATGGCAGCCGGTGGGATCTGGGTGTGGACGCGATTCGCCACGCAGGACTCGTGCTGGCGGAGCTCGAGCGACTCGATGCCCACGACCTTCCGCGCCGGTCGCACGCGCTGCTCGGCCGTCCGTCGATTCATGCTTCTCTGATCAATGGCGGAAGCGGCATGTCGACGTACCCGGACCGGTGCACGCTCCGTCTCGAACGGCGCACGATTCCCGGCGAAACGGCGGACGAGGTGCGGTGGGAGATCGAAGCGCTGTGCGCCACGGTGGCCGCTCGTCAGCCGGACTTCCGCGCCGAGGTGCGCGTGACACTGAGCCAGCCGCCGAGCGACGTGGCGTTGGACGCGCCGATCGTCGGCGCGCTGGAACGGGCGATTCGCGGCGGTGCCGGCGGCGGCGAGGTGCGCGTCGAAGGAATGTCGGCGTGGACCGATGCGGCGCTGCTCAACGATGCCGGCATTCCGGCGATCTGCTTCGGCCCGGGCGACATGGGCCTGGCGCACGCGACGACGGAGTGGGTGGAATTGAGAGAAGTCGAACGGGCGACGGAGATTCTCGCGCGCCTGGCCGTGGACTGGTGCGGAGTGAAATAGACATGGGGCAACTGACGCATGCGCAATACGACATTCTCGAGCGGGCCATCACGGCGGGCAGCCGCGTGTCGGTGCGGCGTGGCGCGCGGCGCGAGAGCGTCGTGATTCCGTTGCGCCTCGAAACCGAGGGCCGGCGCGAGGTGATCGCGGCACGAAATCCGACCACTGGCCATGATCTGCGCATCTACGTGGACGAGATCGAGTCGGTGGAGGCGGTCGGTTGAGCGGGAATCTCGAGCTGCCGGAGCGTGGGGGCCCAGGGGGCGAGCTGCCGCTGATCGCCATCTATGCCGACGAGTCGTGCCTCGGAAACGGCCGCGAAGGAAGTAACCCGGGCGGGGCGGCAGGCGTCATTGAGTATGTACATCCCGGCTCCGGCAACCTGACTCGATGGGACTACTGGGTATCGGAACCGGCGACGACGAACAACCGCATGGCGCTGCGGAGCGTGATCGACGCGTTTCAGGCGATCTCGCGCAAGGGCGTGCGCTTTCGGGTGCTGTTCACCAGCGACTCGCAGTATCTGGTGAAGGGCATGAGCGAGTGGGTGTTCGGCTGGATGGCGCGTGGCTGGAAGAAGAAGGAAGGGCCGATACTCAATCTTGAATTATGGATTGAAGCGGTGGAATCGGTGCGCGCGCACCAGGTGAGCTGGCAGTGGGTGCGAGGGCACGTGGGACATCCACAGAACGAGTACGCGAATCATCTGGCGACGCGGGCCGCGCGCGAGCAGACGAGCTCCGGCGGAATCGTGTCATCACAGTTCGATGAATGGCTGGCGGCGGAGCGGGAGCGGGCGAAGGGACGCGTGGCCGTGGAACCGGCGGCGTTTCCCGATGGCGGCCGGTTCAAGGCGCTGCGTCCGTATCCGGTGAGTCCGCGGCCGGCACGAATCACCTAGCATCACCTGGATCCGCGATGCGGATGGAGGGCTGGACGATGAAAAAGTTGATCGTGGCGTTGATCCTCGGCGTGGCGGTCGGCTACGGCTGGGGGTACGGCGAAGGCCACGACGGGCAACCGTCGATCGTCTCCCGCACGCTGGACCACTTCGGTGCATCGAAATTGCGAGCGGAGCAGGCTGCGCGAGACAAACTGATCGACGCCGCCGGCAAGCCTTGACGGCGCGATCGGGCTCGCGGTTGTAGAGTACAACGTACTGGTCCACGCGTTGGCACTTCGCCCCAGCCCCGTTCGTGATGGATAATGTCGATCGCATGTACCGCCACCTGGTGCGGACCATTCGCTCCAGGTTTCCGCAGTATCTGACGCAGCCGTTCAGCGTCGGCGAGCTGCACCAGAGCATCCTTCCCTACCGGCATCATCGCCGAGAGCTCGGTCTCGAGACCAACGAGGACTACGAGATCACGCTCACCGAGCTGCTCGCTGGCGCGCGCGATTACCTGATCGTCGACGAGCGCATGCGCGACGTGCTGCGTCAGCAGCTCGAGGCGACGAACCCCGATCCGAGCGCATTCAAGCAATTTGCCACGGCGACGGTCGCGCTGGCGCCGGCGGCGCTGCGCAGCCTGGAGGTGGGTCCGGCCGACGAAACGCCGCGCGCGCCGGCGAAGCCCGCGCCGGCAGCCAAGCCGGCCGGCAAGGGCGGCGAATCAGCCAAGGCGGCGCCGTCTCCCGTGTCGGCCACGGCCACCACGGCGCCGCGCCCCGTGAGCGCGACGCCGACACGCGCGCCGGCGCCGGCGCCGATTCCCGGCGGCGGATCGATCACGCCGGCCGCGGGCGACACCTGCCGTTCGTGCGGCGAAGCGCTGCCCGTGGGCCGGCCGATCACGTTCTGCCCGCACTGCGGCCAGAATCTCACGACGATGAGCTGTCCGGCCTGCGGCTCGGAACTGGAAGTGGGCTGGAAATTCTGCCCGACCTGTGGACGGCCGGCAACGGCCCGCTGAGGTGATTATGAGAACTCTGATAACATCTGCCGCTCGCGGCCGCACCCGCGGCCACATCTTCGTTCCGGCGATGGCCCTGGCCCTCGCCGCCTGCGCAACCGGTGGACTCGGCGGGATCGGCAGCTCGACCGGCACTGCGAGCCCGGTCAGCGGCGGCGCCGCGCCGGCGCCGGGCTGGCGGGTCAACACCCGCGAAGACGTCGACCTCTGGCTGCACGGCTTCGCGATGCTGACGACCGACACCGGCCGGGTCACGTTCTTCTCGCGCGGCTACAAGCAGCGGATCACGGCCATCAAGCGGCAGAAGAACATTGTAACGGCGCTCGACGCGAATCAGCCCCAGCTCTCGGCCCGCTTCGCGACCAATCCCTCGCTGACCAACGCGCAGTTCCTGGCGATGTACTTCCCGTCCCTCCAGGAGATCGCCAACGCGACGGATCTGTTCATTCGCGCGCAGGGCAATCCGCGCGCGTCGAACGATCCGCAGATGCAACAGGAGATCGCGCTGCTGGCGAGCTTGTTCCCGAGCGCCGCCGATCGCGATTGGCTGCGGCTGTTCGTGCAGAGCATTCAGGACGAAGATTCGCGCTTCTACCATGCCTACTGGACGTCGGAGCAAGGTGCACGCGGCGCGGGCTACGCGCAGTTCCAGGCGCAGTGGCAGTCGACCTGGTACCCGAAACTTTCCCGTTTCCTCAACAACACCCAGCAGCCCGACGGCGAGCTGCTGCTCTCGCTGCCGCTCGGCGGCGAAGGGCGCACGGTGAATCAAGGCAAGCTGTCGAACATCATCGCGGTCACGTACCCGACCACGCCGGATTCGGCGGCGAATGCGCTGTTCGTCTTCGCGCACGAAGCCGTGCAGCAGCTCGTGCAGGTCGCGATCAACGACAACACCACCCCGGCCGAACAACGCTCTGGCGCAACGAACGGCTACCAGGGAAATGCCGCGGTGCGCGGCGGCGCGATGCTGATCCAGAAGACCCTGCCCGACCTGCTGCCAGCGTACATGCGTTTCTATCTCGAGACCCTCGGCTCCGCCGCACCGCGCGGCGACACCGCCGCCGCCTTCGCCGCCGCCTTCCCGCTGCCCTCGGCGATCGTCACCGCGATCGGGAAGCAGATCGATATCGTGCTGGGAGGGATCTGAGTTCGTAGTCCGTAGTCCATGGTCCATGGTCCATGGCTGTCGCGCGGGGTGAGATTGTCGCGCCGAATGAGGTTGGACTGAAATGGAAAACGCGGATCTGGCGAAAACCAGCGAACGAGGCGCGGCTGGGCTGTTGCTGGCGCGCCGAGTTTGTCGCGCCACACTCCAAAAGCACTTGGTTATTGATCCGTTCCATTCGTCCCCTCCGTGTCATTCGTATTTCAACACTGTTGCGGCCGGGTCAGCATCATTGCTTGGGAGAGCGTCGCGAAGCTGCGGAGAACTGCGGAGAACTGCGGAGAACTGCGGAGAACTGCGACGAGGGCTTCAACTGGGAAGGCTCGAGGACGCCATGTTGATCGGAGTGCAATTCCGAGAGCGCGCCCAATCTCCTGCGCGACGTGCGCTGCACTCGTTGTTCATCATGCAGCAACACCGCCCACCAACGCCGTCTCCGCGCCTGTCCGCAGTTCTCCGCAGTGCTCCGCGACCCTTTTCCTATCCCTGAGATGAAGCCAGACGCGCCGGCGGCCAGGCCGCGATAGTCTCGCGCGCCACGAGAGTCCAACGGGGTCGCGGAGTTCGCGGAGCCGACGGAGCCCGGGACGCCACACGCCCAACATCGCGGTTTTGACGCGGCCCTCGGAGCTCCGCGCGCCACTCGGACGGAATCCGCGCCTCGTTCGCCGGTTTCCGCCAAATCCGCGTTCCGAACGGCAGTCCAACCCGACTCGGCGCACCGGCCTCGACCCGCGCGACGACCATGGACCATGGACCATGAACCATGAACCATGGACCATGGACCATGGATCCCGCATCACGGACTATTTTTCACCTCATGCCCGACGACCCTCGCCCTCCCATTCCGCAACTCGATCGCAATGCGCTCGAGCGGGTGCTGGCGCGCGCGGCGGAGCTGCAGATGCGGAGCAGCGATCCGGAGGAGCAGTTCACCGAGCAGCAGCTGCTCGAGCTGGGCAAGGAAGTCGGCCTCGCCCCTCAGAGCTTGCGCCAAGCTTTGGCCGAGGAACGCACGCGATCGATTCTGCCGAGGGAGGAGCATGGCGTCGCGGCGAGCTTGCTCGGTCCGAGCCGCGTGCAGGCAGCGCGTACGCTCGCCGGCAAGCCGACGCCCACGCTGGCGGCGATCGATACGTGGATGCAGCGAGACGAGATGCTCGTCGTCAAGCGCCACCACTCGGATCGAATCGTCTGGGAGCCGCGGCGCGATTTCATCGTCGGCATCAAGCGCGCGCTGCACGTCGGCGGCCGCGACTACACGCTCTCGCAGGCCTTCGAAGTGTCCGCGACGGTGATTCCGGTGGACGACGCGCGTGTGCATGTCGCGCTCGACGCCGATCTCCGCACGCACCGCTCGCGCGGCACGATCCAGGTCGGCGTCTGGAGCGGAGTCAGCGCCGCGGCGACGGCGTCGCTCTTCGTGATGGGTGTCGCCGCTGCAGCGGCCGTTGCGCCGGTGGTGCTCGTGCCCGCGATCGGTCTCGCCAGCGCGCGCGCATTCCAGGGACGCGTCGTAACGCGTGCGCAGCTCGCCCTCGAGCAACTGCTCGACCGATTGGAGCGGGGCGAGCTCAATCGAGCGAATCCAGGCTCGCTGCTCGGCGCGATCGTCGCCGCGGCCACGTCGGTGCCGCCGCGGCGGTTCTGAGGCCGGTCACCCGAACGCCAGCCGCTTCCTCCGCGTCCTGCGCACGAGCGACGCCATTCCACGATTGCTGAACACGCTGACGAAGCTGAGCACCGTGAGCGATTTCACCTCGGCGCGCGAGATCTTCACGACCTGCAGCGGCTGCGCCGGCGTGGCATTGCTCGTCAGATCCCGCAGCGTGGCATAGGCGAAGAGCAGCGGCAGCGCGCAGAAGAGGCGGATCGCCATGGCACGGCGGGGAATCGCCAGCAAATAGCCCGTCGCTTCGTCGAGATCGTGCCAGGCGAGCTGGATCATCGCGCCGAGCGCGGCCCGGTGCTCCTGCGCGCAGTCGGCGGCGAGCATCGTGTCGTGCGTGATGCCGTGCGCGCGCAGCAACTGCTCGGGGATGTAGATCGAGTTCTCGTCCGTCGCGTCCTGCGCCACGTCCTTGAGGATGTTCACCGTCTGGAGCGCTTCGGCAAAGGCGCGGCAGCGGCTGCGCAGCGTCTCGTAGCTGCGCGTGCCGATGCACGGCGCATGTTCGTGCCAGAGGTCGGTGAGCAGATAGCCGACGGTGCCAGCCACGTAGTAGCAGTACTCCTTGTACTCGTCGAGACTCTGGATGCGCACGCCGCGAGGGTACGCCAGCACGAACTTCCGCATGCCTCCGATCATCTCGCGCACCCAATGCCGCACGAAGCCGCGCGTGCGCTCCGGCAGCTCGCGATAGGCGACGAACACGAGGTCCGCATTCCGGATGAGACGGAGATACGCCGCGTTGCCGCGCAGAAATGCCGTGCGCGCCGGAAACTCGTCGGCCAGGCGCGGGTCGTCGAACGCGCGCGTCAGCTCCTCGAACAGCGCTGCCTTCTCCTCGGCGGCGAGCGCGGGTTCGTCCTCGATGGTATCGGCGATCCGGCAGAGGAGATACGCGCAGCGCACCGCCGCACCGAGATCGCCCGGCAGCAGCCGGATGCTCAGGGCGAATGTGCGCGAGACGGTGGGCAGCACTTCGCGCGTGAACTCCCGCGCCTGCTGGGCTCGTGCGTCGTGCTGCTGCTGCGCCATTGTCTCCGTGTGTGGGGGCGAGTAAAGATAGCCGATGGACGACGGTGAGTCTCTGATGTTCGCTAGCTTGCAGCAATGACATCGATCACAACGCCGGCAGAATTTCGCGGCACGTTCCGCACCGATGACGAGGCGCGCGCCGTGTACTCCGAGGCGGCAGGTATCGCGCGCGCGATGCCGCGTGCCGTCGCGGTGCCGGTCGACGCCGACGATCTCGTCGTGCTCGTACGCTGGGCGAGCGACACGCACACGCCGCTCATCCCGCGTGGCTCGGGGAGCAGCATGCCCGGCGGCGCGATCGGCGACGGCGTGATCGTCGATCTCAGCCGCTGGCGTTCGATCGGCGACGTCGACGTCGAGCGTCGCGCGATTGTCGTCGGTCCGGGGGTGACACGCATCGAGGTGGATCGCGCCGCACGACAGCGCGGTCTCCGTTTCCCCGTGGATCCGTCGAGCGGTGCGTTCTGCACGGTCGGCGGCATGGCGTCGACCAACGCTGCCGGCTCGCACTCGATGCACTTCGGCTCGATGCGCCGCTGGGTGCACGCGCTCGACTGCGTGTTCGCCGACGGATCGCGCGGGCTCGTGCGCCGCGGCGACCCGCCGCCGCACGGCGTTCCGCCGATCGACCGCTTTCTCGAGACGGCACACCGCGGGCTGGTGTCGGCGGAGCAGCGCGATCCGTCGGTGCACGACGGTGTGATCAAGGACTCGTCCGGCTACGGGATCGCGGCGTACGCGAAGTCGGGCGAGCTGGTCGATCTGCTCGTCGGCAGCGAGGGGACGCTCGCGTTGTTCGTGGCGCTGGAGCTGGAGCTCGCACCCGTCGCGCCGTCGACGAGCAGCGTGCTCGGCGCGTTCGCCACGATCGAGCAGGCGGTGACGGCGGCAACGCTGGCGCGCGATGCCGGTGCCGTCGCCTGCGAGCTGCTCGACCGGACGTTTCTCGATGTGGCGGCGACGGGCGGAGCGCCGCGCCAGGTTCCCGCCGACACGGAATCGGCGCTGCTCGCCGAAGTGGAAGGTGCGAGCGCAGCGGAGGCGGCCGCGGCGGCGCGCGGCGTCGAGCAGATGTTTCGCGAGAGCGGAGCGACGACGGTGCGCGTCGCGCTCGACCCGCCGACCGAAACGGAGCTCTGGGAATTGCGCCATGCGGCCAGTCCGATTCTCGCCCGACTGGATCCGAATCTCCGGTCGATGCAGTTCGTCGAGGACTGCGCCGTTCCACCGGAGTCGCTCCCGGCGTACGTGCGAGGCGTGCGGTCGATCCTCGCGGAGAACGACACGCGCGGCGTGATCTTCGGTCACGCCGGCGACGCGCACGTGCACGTGAATCCGCTCGTCGACGTGTCGCATTCCGGCTGGCGCGATCGCGTGGCGCGCATTCTCGACGAGGTCGTCTCGCTCGCCGCGTCGCTCGGCGGAACGCTCACCGGCGAGCATGGCGACGGACGGCTGCGCACGCCACTCCTGCCGCGCGTGTGGACGCCCGAGGCGATCGCGCACTTTCGCGCGGTGAAGGACGCGTTCGATCCGGCGGGCATTCTCAATCCCGGCGTGAAGGTCGCGCTCCGCGGCGAGGCGACGCTCGGCGCGATCAAGTACGATCCGTCGCTGCCGCCGCTGCCGCCGCGAGCGCGCGCCGCGCTCGCGTCGGTCGAGCGCGATCGCTCGTACGCGCGTTTTCGACTCGGCCTGCTCGACGCGCCGCGCTGATCGCCGCTGCCGCCGCCAAGAGCAGCGGTGGCGACGATGCGCCGCTCTCTTGTCCGGCGCGGCGCGATGTTCTTGATTTCCCGCTTCCCCCGCCCTCGCGCATTCAGCCGCCCGCGTATGACGACGCCACGCTACTACACCGAGCCCGTTCTCACGCTGCTCGCTCGCCCGACCTTCACCACGCCGTCGCACCTGCCGGTGAACTGGACGGGCCAGAGCACGGATGGCGAGCGGCTCGCGGAATTCGCCGGCCGTCTCTGCTACATGAGCCAGCACAATCCCGCCGGACGCGAGACGCGCGAATATCTCGGCAACATCAAGAAGCAGGGACACGGGAGTGTGCTGGAGCACGCGAACTACTCGATCCTGCTCGAAGGCGTGAGCCGCTCGCTGACGCACGAGCTGGTGCGTCACCGTGCCGGCTTCGCCTACTCGCAGCTCTCGCAGCGTTACGTGGACGAATCGCAGGCGAGCTTCGTGATTCCGCCGGCGATGGTCGGCGAGCCGGCGCTGGAGGACGCGTGGCGGGCGCAGGTGGAGCAGGCGCAGGCGGTGTACGTCGATCTCGTCGCGCAGCTCATGGAGCGCTACGGCTGGGTGGCGGACAAGGTGCACCGGCGGAAGATGGCGCGCGAGGCGGCGCGCGCCGTGCTGCCCAACGCGACCGAAACGAAGATCGTGGTGACGGCGAACGCGCGCGCCTGGCGCACGATGCTCGAGCTACGCAGCAGCGAAGGCGCCGAGCTGGAAATTCGGCGGATGGCGGTGGCGGTGCTGCGACTGCTCCAGCACGAGGCGCCCGGCTTCTTCTCGGATTTCGAGATCTACGTCGCGGAGGATCGGCGAGAGGCGGCGAGAGTGGGGTTCCATAAGGTCTAGAGGCGAGAGGGGAGAGAGGAGAGAGGAGAGGAAAAACCCAGACGGCAGACGTGAGCGATCAGCGGTGAGACAAAGCGAGAGAATGGAATTCGACGGTCTGACCTCTCGGACCTCGCCGCTCGAATCTCGCCGCTTGATTCTCGCCGCTCGGTTGTTGCTCTCCTCTCTCGCCTCTCCCCTCTCCTCTCGAAAAAAAAGCATTGCGCGAAAAAATCGCTGTTCGTATGTTGCGCGCGTCCGCAGATGGCATCTGTTTTGCGCCCCGCACCAACAGAGCAGCACGCGCGACAGCGCGCACGCGCCGGTTCTTCCAGCAGCAGCTTGGTCAGTCACCGACGACTACCAGAGACGGGATGACGCGCATCGGATTCGCGTACAACCAGAAGCCCGAGACGACCGCCGCACCAGTGGCGCTCGTGAGCGCACCGTCGGCGGAATCGCACGGCGACGAAGAGCCTCCCAGTAGCGCCGCGGACATCGCGAGCGACATCTACGCGGAGTGGGATTCCGCCGAAACGATCGACGCCGTCGCCGCCGCGCTCGCCCCGCTGGGCGACGTGATCCGCCTCGAAGCCGACGAATCGTTTCCCGAGCGCCTCCGCGCCGAACGTCCCGACATCGTCTTCAACATTGCCGAAGGGCTGTACGGCGCGAATCGCGAAGCGCACGTGCCGGCGATCTGCGAGTTCTTCGACGTCCCGTACTCCGGCAGCGACCCGTTCACGCTCTCGCTCTGCCTGCACAAGGGCCGCACCAAGGACGTCCTCCGCGCCCACGACGTGCCGACGGCGCCGTTCTGCGTCGTCGAATCTCTCTCGGATCTGGAGTCTCAACTCTCGCAGCTGGGGAGTTCCTCTCCTCTCTCCTCTCTCCTGTCTCCTCTCTCGTCCAGTTCCTCTCCTCTCTCCTCTCTCCCTTCTCCCCTCTTCATCAAGCCCGTCCAGGAGGGCTCCTCGAAGGGAATCACGGAGAAGAACTTCGTCCGCACGCGCGACGAGCTGGTCTCGCAGACACGCTTTCTTCTCGAGACCTACGCGCAGCCGGTGATCGTCGAAACGTTCCTGCCCGGCGTCGAGTTCACCTGCGGCGTCCTTGGCAACGGCGCGACGGCGCGCGTGCTGCCGCTCGTCGGCATGAACTTCGGCGCGCTGCCGAGTGGCGCGCTGCCCATTTATGGATTCGAAGCCAAGTGGGTCTGGGACACCAAGCGCGACCCGCTCGAGATCTTCGAATGTCCGGCGCGTGTCGACGCGGATCTCCAGCGCGCCGTCGAGGACGTAGTGCTCCGCGCCTATCGCGTGCTCGGCTGCCGCGACTGGGCACGCGTCGACGTGCGGCTCGACGCCGCCGGCGTGCCGAACATCGTCGAGGTGAACCCGCTGCCCGGCATTCTCCCCGATCCGCGCGACAACTCCTGTCTGCCGAAAGCCGCGCGCGCCGCGGGACTCGGTTACGACAAGCTGATTCAGACCTGTCTCACGCACGCCGCCGAACGGCAGGGCGTGTCGCTCCGCCGCCGCACGCAGATCCCGACTCGCTGGGCGGCGATCGCGTGAAGGTCGCAATCCTTTTCGATGGCGCGTCGGCGTACGCGAAAGAGCCGGACCAGCTCATCCTCGGCACGGTGCAGGCGATCGAGCGCTCGCTCGTCGCCGAAGGCAACGATGTCGGCTACGTGCCGGTGTACCATGACGGCAAGTGGATCGAGAAGCTGCGCCGCGGCAAGTTCGACCTCGCGTTCAACATGTGCGAGGGCATCGACGGCATCGCCGCGCTCGAGTCGGCGGTGATCTCGGTGCTCGAGCTGTTCAAGATTCCGTTCACCGGCGCGTCCAGCTACACCACCGCCATCTGTCTCCGCAAGCACGTCGTGAACGGACTGCTGGAGAAGGCCGGCTTGCCGGTGCCGCGGTTCGCCTGCATCCGTCGCGGCGACCCACTGTCGAGCGTCGGCTATCCGGCAATCGTCAAGCCCGCCGCGGAGGACGCGTCGCTCGGCGTCGAGCAGCGGTCGGTGGTCCGCAACACGCGCGCGCTCGCCAGCCGCGTCGAAGCGATGCTCGAGCTGTGGGACGAGGTGCTCGTGCAGCGCTTCGTCGACGGCCGCGAGGTGAACGTCGGCATTCTCGGCGACACCGTGCTGCCGATCTCGGAGATCGACTTCAGCCGCATGCCGCAGGGCCGCTGGCACATCGTCACGTACCAATCGAAGTGGGCGACCGGCAGTGTCGACGACCTTGGCAGCGAACCGCGCTGTCCGGCGCGGCTGCCGTCGAAGGTCGCGCAGGAGGTGCGTCGCGTCGCGCTACGGGCCTGGCAGCTTGCCGGCGGCTTTGGCTACGGACGCGTCGACATGCGCATCGACGCCAACGGCCAGCCGTGGATTCTCGAGGTGAACGCGAATCCGGACATTGCGCCGGACGCGGGCCTCGCGCGCATGGCCGGCGTGTCGGGCATGGATTACGGAGCGCTCATTCGCGACATCTGCGAGCTCGGGCTCGCGCGCGCGCGACAGGCGCCTCCACCCGACGAGTGGGCGCTCGCGCAATCCTTGTCCGGCGTCGAGCTCCCGCGGCACGAGCTGGATCTCTTCGCCGCCGGCGGCGAGTGACATGTCAGTCCGACTCGGAGCGCTGCAACGTGGTCATCGCCACCGGCTCCGGGAGATTCTCGACGCCACGTCCGTGTTTCGCGAGTCGGAGATCGACGTCGCGCTGGAATTGTTCGACGAAGTGTTTGCCGCGGGTCCGGCGCGCGCGCCGTACGACCCCGGTGATGGTGTGGCGAGCTACGAGTTCGTAGGGTCGTTTTCGCGTGACGATCAACTCGTGGGCTACGTCTGTTACGGTGCTACGCCGGGAACCGATCGCACGTATGACCTCTACTGGATCGCGGTCCATCCGCAGTTCCAGGGAGAAGGCGGCGGTTCGCGGCTGCTGGGCGAGGTGGAGCGCCGGCTTCGCGAACGCGAAGCACGCATGCTCGTCGTCGAAACGTCGTCGCGCGACGAGTACAGCGAAACGCGCCGCTTCTATGAAGCGCGTGGATACACGCAGGCAGCCCGCATCACCGACTTCTACGCACCCGGCGACGACCGGGTGATCTACACGAAGCCGTTCCCCGCACCTCAACCATCTCCGACCGAACGCGGAGTCATCGCGAAATGAGCGACTGGCAGAAGATACTTCACGAAAGCGTGGCTACCCTCGACACCCTGGCCGAACGATTCGGCTCGGACGTCATCGACGTCGAGGCGCTCAAGCCGGCGTTCGACAATTTTCAGATGCGAATCACGCCGAACTCCCTGAGCACCATCAAGGAAGTCGGCGACCCGATGTGGCAACAGTACGTGCCGACGACGCAGGAGCTGGACATCGTCGACGGCGTGATCGACTCGCTCGACGAGGACGGCGACTCGCCGGTGCCGAACATCACGCATCGCTATCCCGATCGCGTGCTGTTTCTCGTCAGTCCGGTGTGCGCGAGCTACTGCCGCTTCTGCACGCGTCGCCGCAAGGTCGGCGATCCGGAAAAGATCCCGCTCAACCAGTACGACTCGGCGTTCGAGTACATCCGGCAGCATCCGGAGATCCGCGACGTCATCATGTCCGGCGGCGACCCGATGATGCTCTCCGACCGCCGGCTCGAGTACATCTTCCAGAAGCTGCGCGAGATTCCGCACGTCGAGATCATCCGGCTGGGCAGCCGAATCACGTCGCACCTGCCCTCGCGCATCACGCCCGAGTTCTGCGAGATGGTGAAGAAGTACCATCCCGTGTACATGAACACGCACTTCAACCACCCGGCCGAGCTGACGCCGGAAACGGTCGCGGCACTGGGACGCCTCGCGGATGCCGGCGTGCCGCTCGGCTGCCAGACGGTGCTTCTTCGGGGCGTGAACGACGATCCGGAAGTGATGAGGGAGCTGATGCAGAAGCTCCTCAAGGCGCGCGTGCGGCCGTATTACATCTACATGGCCGACCAGGTCGCCGGCGGAGAGCACTTCCGCACGACGGTCGAGAAGGGTTTAGAGATCGTGAAAGCGCTGCGCGGGTGGACGAGCGGCCTGGCCGTCCCGCACTTCGTGATCGACGCCCCCGGGGGCGGCGGCAAGGTGCCGCTCCTGCCCGAGTACGTCGAGGAGATCAACGAGGACGAAGTGATCTTCCGCAACTACGAGGGCCGGCGGTTCGTCTACAAGCAACCGCGGCAGCCCGCGATCGCCGCATCCGGGTGCGGCGACGCGGCTGCCGCGCAGTTGGACATCGTCTCGATCCAGGCCGGCAAGAAGCCGCGCAAGTCGACGAAGGCGGCCGTCGGTCGGAAACGGAAGATGGGAACCTGAGGGGCGCAGGAACGCCGGTGGGGAGGAGCGGCTGAACGGAGGAACGGCCGAGCGCAGAGAGTCATCCGTTCCGCCGTTCCGCCGTTCCTCCGTTCCGGCGCTACACCGCCACTTCCACTTCTCTGTTCTTCGCCGACTCGTCCACGACCTTCTCGACGACGTCGTGCGGCGCCTCTTCGTATCCTTTGAAGTGGCGGTGGAACGTCGCGCGGCCGTGCGTCATCGACTGCACCGACGTCGCGTAGCTATGGAGCTCCGCCTGCGGCACCACGGCGCGAATCACCGTGCCGCCATCCGCGGGCTCGGTGCCGAGGATGTGGCCGCGGCGCGCTGAGAGATCGCCGAGGACGTCACCCATGTAGTCGTCGGGAGTGGTGATCTCCAGCTCGTCGAGCGGCTCGAGCAGCACCGGCTTGCACTTGGCGGCCACCGACTTGAACGCGAGAATGCCCGCCATCTTGAACGACATCTCGTTCGAGTCCACGGTGTGATACGAGCCGTCGAACAGCTCGACCTTGAAATCCACCAGCGGATAGCCCGCGAGCACGCCGCGCTGCGCGGCTTCCTGAATGCCCTTGTCGACCGCGGGCACGTACTGCCGCGGAATCGAGCCGCCGACGATCTGGTCGACGAACTCATAGCCGCTGCCGCGCGGCTGCGGCGCGAAACGCACCCAGCAGTCGCCGAACTGTCCGCGGCCGCCGGACTGCTTCTTGTGCCGGCCCTGTCCTTCGGCCATCGCCTTGAGCGTTTCGCGGTAGGCGATCTTCGGCTTCGACAGCTCGGCCGTCACCGAGAACTTCCGCTTCAGTTTCGCCAGCGCCACCTCGAGGTGCCGCTCGCCGAGGCCGGAGACGATCGTCTCGTGCGTCTCCGTGTTGTAGCTGATCTCGAAGGTCGGGTCTTCGTCGTGCAGCCGATGCAACCCTGCCTGAAGCTTCTCCTCGTCGGCACGATTGGCCGCGTGCACGGCCATCTGTACCTGACCCTCCGGGAACGCGATCGCCGGCAGGCGCACGGGGTGCTGCCGGGTCGACAGCGTGTCGTTGGTGTGCGTATTCCGCAGCTTGGCGACGCAGCCGATGTCGCCGGCGTGCAGCCGCGGCATCTCGATGCGCTCGCGACCCTGCGCGGCGCACAGGTGATTCAGCTTTTCCGCGGTGCTGCGCGTGGCGTTGTACAGCTCCTCGCCATTCACGATCGAGCCGGAGAACAGCCGGAAGAACGTCACCTCGCCAACGTGCGGCTCCGAGGTCGTCTTGAAGACGAGCGCCGCCGCCGGCCCGTCGTCCGTGGCGTGAATCTGCACCGTGTCGTCGCCCTCGGCGCCGGTGAAGGCATGCAGCTCCTCCATCTCGTAGGCGTTCGGCATCAGCTCGACGATCGTCGACAACACCGCCTGCATGCCGTAATTCAGCTCGCTCGACACGCAGAACAGCGGGAACAGCTCCATGCGCTGCATGGCGGCCTTCATGCCCGCGATCGCCTCGTCGCGCGTGATCTCGCCGCCCTCGAGGTAATGCTCGAGCAGCGAGTCGTCAGTCGCGGAGATGGACTCGATCAGGTCCTGATAGTATCGGTCGAACAGCGGCTGCGCCTCGGCAGGAATATCAGTTTCCTCATAGGCGCCGGTCTTGGCGCCGCGCGCGTACACGTGGGCGCGCCGCGTGAAGAGGTTCACGACACCGTGAAAGTCGGCGCCCTGGCCGATCGGGATCTCGACCGGGATCACCTTGGGCGACAGCCGCAGCTTGATCTGCTGGTAGATGCGATCGAAGTCGGCGTGCTCCTTGTCCATCATCGAGACGACGAAGAGCACCGGATCGCGGCGGGCGACGGCCTCGCGGAACATGCGCTCGGTTCCGACTTCCACCCCCGAGGTGGCCGGAACGACGCACAACGCGCCGTCGGCGGCAGCCAGTCCGGCGATCGCGTCGCCCTGAAAGTCGAGATACCCTGGCGTGTCGATCAGGTTGATCTTGGCGTCCTGCCACTCGGCGAACGCGCATCCGAGGCTGATCGAATATCCTCGCTCGATCTCTTCGGCCGCGGTGTCCGTGAGCGCCGTGCCGTCCTTCACCGATCCGTGCCGCTTGCTGCTTCCAGACACGAAGGCGAGCGCATCGACCAGACTGGTCTTGCCGCTCGCCCCGTGTCCAACGACCGCGATGTTCCGGATCTCCGAACCCGTGTACTCCCTCATGGCATTCTCTCCTGCGCGAGAGTCCGTTTACGGCAGCATGCCGATTCGCGGGGCCTGTGCGAGCCACGCGCGCAGAGTGGCGTCGTCGATGCGGTCGTCGAGCATCACGGGATCGGCGCTGATCGCGCGTTCGGATTGGCGTGCGTCGCTGATGCAGGAGAAAACGATGGCGGCGCCGTCGACGACGGCGCTCCACAGTTTTCCGCTCTCATCGGCGAACACACGCGCGCCCTCGGACGCCTGGCGGATCGTGGTGCTGGCGAACCTGGTCATCGGCTCCTCACCCTGTCCTTCCTTAGGCTGGCGCGCGGAAGCCGGGGAGTCAAGCTCGACTGGACCGAGCCGCTAGTCGCTAGCGGCTCGGTGCTGGTGGGACTAGCTGTCAGGTCCTGGATTGTACGTAGCCGTGAAGGTCAGTCGAGCTGCAGGTGGCGACCAGCAACTAGTCTCCAGCAACCCACTAGCCTCCAGCAACTAGTCCCTAGTCCCCTTCTGTCTCGAACGCCAACCCGTCCGCTTCGCGGAGCCGCTCGATGATCGACTCGAGCGGCGCGAAGACCGGCGCCGTCAGTCCGACGATCGGGCCGATCGACACCGTGATCGCCCGGCGCGCGCCTTCTGGCCAGTCGGGCATCGACAGGCCAGCCACCAGACGGCGGATCAACTGACCGCACTCGCCGAGCAACTGGCGGGCCGTCGCGTGCAACGTCTCGAGCGAGATCTCGAGATCGGTCGTAATCAGCTCTCCCGATGCATCACGCCAGGCCGCATCTCCCACCGCACCACGTTCGGGCCACACGCCGAGATGTCTGATCGCCTCGGGTCGACCGTCCTTGGACCGATGAGATTCGACGGCTGCGGCCAGCGCCAGCGCCACGGACTCCGGGCTCGGTTCGCCGTAGAGAGTCACGATGTCGCGCGACGGCCGCTCGAAAGAATGCAATGGCGATGGAACGGAGTTCACATGCGCCAGCACTGGCGAGTGATCGGGGTTTTCCTCGAGCATCACGAGGATGTCCATACCCCCCTCCTGAAAGTGATACTGCTCACTCATCTGTAGCTGCCTCGCGACCGTGGACGTTCGACGCACGACGACGGTGAACATCGGCGGTCACCTGTCGAAACCCGCACGACACGGGTTTGTTCCTTGTATCAACTGCTCCGCCACGCCTTCGGTCACATGAGTGGAACGTAATGTTCCATCATGTTCCCGCGCGCAGCATTTCATTGCGCCGCGGCACACATCTCCGCGTTCGCGCACGCACGAACTCACGCGCTCGTCTCGCGCGATTCGCCGCGCGAAAAGGCAAAGCGTATGCCCGCTACGAGCGACGCCGACAGAATCACCGCGAGCACGACACGATCGCCCAGCGGCAGCAACGTCGCGATCCCGGCGCCGGTGACGTGCGCAGCGCTCCACGAATACGTCAGCTCGGCCGCCCCGACGACGACCGCCGCGAGCACCTCGCGGCCATCCCACGACCGGAGCAGCCACACGAACACCGCCGCCCAGACGAACGTCGCGATGAGATGCAGCAGCACGCCAGCGACGACGAGCCCGTTCGACCCTGCGCCCAGCTCGCGTCCAAACAGCACCGAGGCGATCGCGGCGAATGGCAGACTCGCGCCGCCCACACGATGTCCCATCGCGATCAGCGCGCCCGTAGTCGCGGACGCGGCGAGTATACCGATGGTCGTGATGATCGTGGTGGCGGAAGCGGGTCGTCCGTGCACGTCCAAAAGGAAGCGGCGTGCTACCATACGCTCAAGTGGCGTTGTGGTTTCGTAGTGCGGCGCGCGTGGCGCGGCATCGGCGCCGACAAAAAAGCCCCGGCGAGCTTCGCCGGGGCTTTCTTGTGTTGGAGACATCGCGATCACATCCGTCCGTCGACCTGGACGCAGTTCGTCGGATCGCTCTGGTCCGTGCAGCCGTCGCCGGCGCCCACCAGGTAACCCGAGAAGTGCTCGATCCGACGCCAGACGTCGCCCGAACGCAGGTTCACGTGCGTACGCAGCGTCGGATCCGTCAGCGACTCGTCGATCGGCTGAGCGCCGAGGCTCGGGATGTAGAAGAGCTCCGGGAGCAGATTCGAGCTCGTGACGCCGATGAGCGCCTCGTGATAGATGTTCGTCGAAAGCGTCACCCAGTTGTGCCGACTGCGGGCGGGTACGAACCGCAGCGGAGTGTCGAAGTCGATCACGAGCTGCCCGTCCTGCACGCCGTAGGTGGCCGTGACGTGTATGTCGGACTTCAACGTCTGACAGGGCGCGTCCCAATCCCCGTAGCCCGAAGTCGCCGGATCGCACACCGAATGCGCTGGAAAATCGAGCGTGAACACCCCACCGAAGTCGACTCGACCGCCGTGGGCCGGGATGACGAAGCTCTGCGTTTGCATGCCCAGCGGCTCGATCGACTTGTTGATCCGATCGAAGCTCGACGTAGGCGTCAGCGCATCGCGCGACGCCGTCTCACGCGGAGCGACCGCGTTGTCGGCGCACGCAGCGGCGCCGATGGTGACGGCCGTCACGAGAAGTGCAGAAATGAGTTTGCGCATTGGGATGCTTATTTCGGGAAACCTCCAATCCCGCGCGTTGTGGGTTGTCCACACCGCGAGAGTGGAGGGAACATACTGCTCAGTCAGGATTATCGCCACGCTGAGCGCAGGGATGAATCACCTGTATCAACGTTTGGCAAGTATCTCGTAACGTCTTGCCATTTCAGCATATCCGAGCTTGCCAACTTCCTCGGCGTACCGGCTGATCGAGCTCCGGAGCCATCCCGGATCGATGTCCCCGATGGCATCGGCGCAGACGGCCGTAAGCCACGCTGCCGCATATACTTCCGTGGGCTCGGCCAAGGTGAGCGCCGTGTCGATCCGTGCCCGCGCCTCGTCCACGCGCCCGTCCAGCACTGCCAGGCGCACCGCCAGCGCCTCGATCAGCTCGCGGCCCTGGAACCAGTCCGGACGCGCCACCAGCCGCTCCTCGACCTCGGCCAGCCGCTCGCGCGCATCCTCCACACGGCCCAGCTCGAGAAAACAGATGCCAATCCCCGCGATCGAGCCGATCTCGATATCAGATTGACCGACACGCTGGGCCAATGGCAACGTCGCCTCGTATAGATCGATCGCCGAGTCCCACGCTCCCAGCTCGCGCTCGACGTGCGCCATGTTGTAGAGCGCGGCAAGCTGCATCTGGCTGTTCTTGACCGACGCGAACAGCTCGATCGCTTCGCCGAATTGCTCGCGCGCCTTGTCATAATCGCCCGACTTCTGACTGAGCACGCCGAAGTTGAGCGCCGCCATGCCCCACAGGTCGGGCATTCCTGCCGCTCGGCAGACGGACACCGCCATCGTCATCGCGCGAATTGCTTCCGGAATCTTTCCTTCCAGCTGCGTGGCCACACCGAGGTTGATGTAGCAGCGGGCCTGACCGCGCACGTCGCCCGCACCTTCGTACAGGTGCAGTGCACGGATCGCGATCTCTCTCGCGCGCGCCGGCGTCGCCTGCAGCATCGACACGCAATGGCGGTTCAACGATTCCGCCAGCAGCGGCCGGTCGCCGATGCGTTCGGCCATCTCCACGCACTCGCTCGCGATACGCTCGGCCGTGCGCTGGTCGCCCAGCCGTCCGTGCGTCTGCGAGGCCATCGTGAGAATCGTGACGCGCTCGCGGTCGAAGCCGAGCGTGCGCGCTTCGTCGTCGAGCGCCTTGAGCGAGTCGAGGGTGATGCGCGCCGGCTGTCCCTGTTCCATGCGCGCGCGTTCACGCATGCGACGCAGTGTCAGCGCGCGACGCCGGTCGCCCTGGGTGTCGAACCACTCGATGGCCAAGTCGCACAGCTCCTCGACCTCGTCGTACCGGCCGCCGGCTTCGGCGAGGTACGCGAGCGCCACGCGCACGTCGGCCAACTCACCGGGCGTGGTCGCATTACGCGCCGCGAGCTCGAGGTAGCCAACGGCCGCCGCGTTCGCGTACACGCGCTCGGCATCGTTCGCCGCAAGCTGGCCGTAGCGGAACGCGGCGGCCATCGAGTGCGCACGGTCGAAGTGGAACGCAATCTCGCGGGCGACCCTCGTTGGCCGCTTCTCGAGCGCCTGGCCCACGCGCTCGTGCAGCGGCGCCAGCCGCTCGCGCGGAATCGACTCGACGAGCGCTTCGCGCACCTGTTCGTGCGTGAACGCGTAGCCGCCGCCGTATCGCTCGTAGCTCGGGCGGAGCAATCCAGCAGCGAGACCTTCGGACAACGCGAGCTGCACGGCGGGTTCGCTGCCGGCACCCGCCGCCACGACGAGGCTCACATCGAACGTGCGGCCGATGATCGCCGCGGTCCACAGCACCGCCTGCGTGCTCGACGAGAATCGGCTGAGCCGATGCGCCAGCAACGCCGAGAGCCCAGCCGGCAGACGAAGCTCCGACACCGGACTCCACTCCCAACGCTCGCCCGAATGCCAGATCGCGCCGTCCTCGAGCAACGACCGCAGCACGTGATTGATGAACAGCGGATTGCCTTCCGTGTGCCGATACAGGAACGCGAGAAATTCACGCCCGACCTGCTGTCGGTGGAACGCGCCCTCGAGCCACTGCTTCACTTCGGCGCGGGTGAGACCGGAGAGCGTGATGCTGCGCGCCAGCTCGTAGCCGGAGAGCGCTTCTCGATGCTGCGCGACGGCGGCCGGCAGCGTCCCGGGCCGCATGGTCATGCAGACCATCAGCCGGTCGGAATCGAGATGCGCCACCAGACGCTCGAGCACGTCCCACGACGTGATGTCCGCCCACTGCATCTCGTCGAGCACGAGCACGAGTGGCGCCGATTCGGCCGCCATCGTGATGTACTCGGCGATCTCTTCGAACAGGAGGTACTGGCTGTGCGCCTGCGCCTCGACGCGGTCGCCGCCGCCAACGGTCGGCACGAGATTCTGCAACTCGCGCCACTCGCGCCGCGGACGCGACGGCAGGCGCTCGAGCTGCTTCAGCACCTCGACCCACACGGCGTACGGATCGCGCACCGGCGAATTGCGCGAGCCGGCAATCACGAAGCGGCCGCCGCGCAGCCGGACCTCGGGCTCGAGCTGGCGCAGCAGCGTGGCCGAGCCGAGTCCCGCGTCCGCTGATACGGTGACGAGTCTCGGGTCGCCACCGCACGCTTCGTCGAGCCATTTGTTCAGCATCGCGAGATCCTGCACGCGACCCGCGAAGCGGTCGATCGCGAGCGGACGGTGCAGCGGCTGGTGATGCGCGAGCGGCGCCGCGCTCGCGCCGTCGCCACCCTGGAATTGCACGCGCAGCATCGTCGCTTCGGCCGCGTGGGCGAGCGCCTCGTAGGTGTCGCCGTGGTCGGGCGCCGCCGCGGCGCCGAACGAAAGCGTCACCGGCCCATCGGCGCCGGCGAAGGCATGCACGCGCACCGACGCCGCGATGCGCTCACCCACGGACCGCCCGTTTTCAGCGCTCGCCGCGACGAGGACGATGAGAATTCGCTCATCGAGTTGCGCAATGACGTCGCCGTCACGAAGCGCATGACGCACCATGTCGAACACGCCGTCGAGCACGGTCTGCGCGGATTCGTGTCCGCGCGATTCGACGAGCGCCGCATAGCCGTCGACTTCGCCCGACAGCACCGCCGTCGGCTGCTTGGTCGTGGCGTGCGTGATCAGCGCCTCGGCGGCGGCGATGAATTCGTCGGAAGTATTGAACTGGTGGGGCACGCCGGGGCAGGTCGGGCGGAGGAAAACGGGCGGGACGGGCCGATATGATCGATACGCGCAAAGTTTTGCAAATGTATCTATAGGAGTATCGGCACCTGCTCTACCGTAGGAGCCGCTCACGGAGGGCGCAAGTGGCCGGTGCCGGACGGGTGTGTTAACGCCCGAAGAGCACCGGCGTCTACACAACAGCTTCTCCGGTCACGGGTGCCATGCACAGGTCCACCGCTCTCGCCTCAATCGTTCTACTGCCGGCGTTCGCCCTGCATTCGGGCACGCTCGACCGCGTTCCAACGCCACGCCCCCAGGCTATCGCCGCGTCCGCCGGCGTCCCTGCACCACGCGAGCAGCTGCCGGACGAACAAATTCAGCAAGTGCTCAATCGGCTGGCGTTCGGTCCCAGACCAGGCGACGCCGCGGCCGTGCGCGCCATGGGCGTCGACAAGTGGATCGATCTGCAGCTCCATCCGGAGCGGATCGACGATCGCGCGACCGATGCGCTGATGGCACACTATCCGGTTTTTCAGATGTCGACGCCCGATATCGTCCATGACTTCACTGTCGTGCGCCAACTGCAGCGGCAGGTGAAAAAGGAGGCCGGCGCGGACAGCGCGAACAAGCAGGACGCACGGCGCGCGGTGCTTGCCGACAACCCGCAGCTCGCTCAGGCGGTGCGCGAGTCGCGCCAGATGGTCGGTGAAGTGCAGTCGGCCGAGCTCGCGCGCGCCGTGACGAGCAATCGGCAGCTCGAGGAAGTCATGGTCGACTTCTGGGAGAATCACTTCAGCGTGTTCGCCGGCAAGGGACAGACACGCCTGTTCCTCGCCGCGTACGATCGCGACGCGATCCGACCCAACGCGCTCGGCAAATTCCGCGATCTGCTCGAAGCCGTCGCCAAGAGTCCGGCGATGTTGTTCTTCCTCGACAACTGGGAGAGCGTGGCCGACAGCACGCATCACACGCTGGCGCAGGCACAATTCGCCCGCGGACGGTTCGGTCGCGGGCGACTGCGCGCGATGCGACGTCCGGGACAGGGTGCGCAGCAAGCGAATGCGCAGCAGCGTCCGAAGCGCGGCGTCAACGAGAACTACGGCCGCGAGCTGATGGAGCTCCATACGCTCGGCGTCGACGGGGGCTATACGCAGAAGGACGTGCAGGAAGTGGCGCGCGCATTCACGGGCTGGACCTTCAACCGGCAAACTGGCGCGTTCGTCTTCAACCCGCGCGTGCACGACGCCGATCCCAAGGTGATCCTCGGCCACAAGTTTCCCGGCGGCCGCGGCATCGAGGACGGCGAGGAAGTGCTGGACATTCTCGCCAGCTCGCCGGCCACCGCGCACTTCATCACAACCAAGCTCGCGCGCCACTTCGTGAGCGACGATCCGCCGAAGGCGCTCGTCGATCGCTGTGCGAACGAGTTCACGAAGACGCAGGGCGACATTCGCGAGACACTGCGCTGCATCATCACGTCGCCCGAGTTCTTCAGCAACGCCGCCTTCCGCGCCAAGGTCAAGACGCCGTTCGAGGTCGTGGCGAGCGGGTTGCGCGCGATTGGCGCACAGCCGGACACGACGCCCCGCACCGCGCAGCTCGTCGCCCGACTCGGCGAACCGATCTTCGGACGTCAGACGCCTGACGGCTGGCCTGACCGCGGCGACGCATGGATGAACACCGGCGCGATCCTCAACCGAATCAACTTCGGCCTCGCGCTCGCGTCCGGCAGGCTGCCGGGTGCACAGCTCTCGAACTGGCCGGCGCTCGAATCGCTGCGCACGAAGCCACGCGCGCAGCAGGTGGACGGCATCGTCACGGAGGTCCTCGGCGGCAAGGTGTCGCCCGAGACCCGCCAGGTGCTGATGAGCGGCGACAATCCGATGCTCGGCGCGGGATCGCCGGACAGCACGATGAGGATGGATCCGACGTCCGGCGACATGCCCGGCAGCCGCCGCGGCAAGGCCGGTGGCGGGAACGGCGGATTCAAGGGTCGGGGCGCCAACGCGGGTGCAGGCATACTGGCCCGTCCGGTCGACCTCCAGGGCGTCGCGCAGGTGCTGGGCCTCGCGCTCGGCGCGCCGGAATTTCAACGTCGTTAGCATTCTCTGAAGAGGCAACTGCCATGAATCGCAGAGTCTTCATGAAGTCCGGCGCGATGGCGCTGGCGACGATGGGCTTGAGCCCGTCGTTCCTCCGCCGCAGCGTGTTCGCGCAGGACCTGCTCAAGGGCGCGGCGCTCAACGGCAATCGGCGCGGCAAGGTGCTGATCTGTCTGTTCCAGCGCGGCGCGGCGGACGCGCTCAACGTCGTCGTGCCGCATGGCGAACGCGCATACTATCAGATGCGGCCGACCATCGCGGTCCCCCGCCCCGTTTCGGGCGCGGCGGAGACGGCGATCGATCTCGACGGCTTCTTCGGACTGCACCCGTCGCTCGCGGCGTTCAAGCCGTTGTGGGATGACGGCATCCTCGCGCCGGTGCACGCCGTCGGCAGTCCGAGCAACACGCGCTCGCACTTCGACGCGCAGGACTACATGGAGAGCGGCACGCCCGACGCGAAGGGCACGCCCGACGGATGGCTCAATCGCTATCTCGCCGCCAAGGGCACCTGCGAGGAGTGCAAGATCGGCCAGCCGAGTGGCTCGTCGACGTTCGAAGCGGTGTCGATGACGCCGCAGACGCCGCGCATCCTCGAAGGACCGGCGCCGAGCGTGGCGATGAACAGTCTCGACGAATTCACGATTCGCACGAACGGCACGCAGGCCGAGCGAATCGAGGCGTTGTATCGTACCGGGAGCGCGGACGTCGTACACGCCGCGGGCGGCGAGATGTTCGAAGCGATGAAGATGCTGAAGTCCGCGAACCCGCAGCAGTATCAGCCCCAGAACGGCGCCGAATATCCGCGCAGTCCGTTCGGCCAGCACCTCAAGCAGATCGCGCAGCTCATCAAGGCCGATGTCGGGCTCGAGATTGCGTTCGCCGATGTCGGCGGCTGGGACACGCACGTGAATCAGGGCGGAGCAACCGGTCAGCTCGCGAACCGCCTCGACGATTTCTCGAAGTCGATTGCCGCGCTGACGCAGGACCTCGGCAACCGCATGGCGGACGTCACGATTCTCACGATGTCAGAGTTCGGCCGTACGGCGCACCAGAACGGCAACGGCGGCACGGACCACGGCCACGCGACGGCGATGTTCGTCATCGGCGGCGACGTGAAGGGCCGCAAGGTCCACGGCAAGTGGCCGGGCCTCGAACCCGAGCAGCTCAACGAAGGCCGCGACCTGGCACTGACGACCGACTTCCGTTCAGTCTTTTCTGAAGTCGCGTTCAAGCACCTCGGCGCCGCGAAGATGGAAGCAGTGTTCCCGGGCTTCGAGAAGGGCCAGGAGAGCTGGATCGGCGTGCTGTAGCCGCTCGCTGCATCGTCATCGCCGGTCGCTGACGGACGCTGGCATGCGCCGTTCGGAGCGCGAAGGATCGCACCACGACACTCCCTCAGTGAGGCGTGCATGGTGCGATTCGTTTGTGCTGTCCTGATACTGGTCGCCGGTCGCGTCGGTGCGCAGGCAGCGCCGAGCGACGTCGAGCGCCAGATCCTTGCCGCGCGCGACACCGTCTGGCATGCATGGTTCGCGAATGACACCGCGATCCTGAAGCGGATGCTCCCGGAGGCGGTCGCGGCGCGTGAGGGCAGCACGGGCCAATGGAGCGACCGCACGAAGACGTTCGCCGACGCCCGGGCGTTCGCCGCGAGCGGCGGTCGGCTCGAGCACCTCGCATTCGCGAATACTCATGTCAGCGTGACTGGCGACGCCGCGATCGTGACGTCGATCTACACGCTCGTGATGCACGGCACTGGCCGGCCCGACACGAGCCGCGGACGTGCCGTCGAGCTGTTCGTCCGGCAGAACGGCGGCTGGGTGAATCCGTTCTGGCAGCTGTCGAGCGCGCCCGGCTTCGATCGCGAGGTGCCGCTGCCCGACACGCTCGGCGCCAACTTCGCGGCGGCCGACAGCCTCACCGCGACCGGCTCACCATCGGATTACGACGCGCTGATCGGCGTCTGGCAGTTTCACTTTCAGTCGCGCAGCAGCAGGACCAGTTTCGGGCCGGGCTTCGACGGGCACTGGACGTTCGAGAAGAAGCCCGGCGGCATGATCATCGAGGATCACTGGCGGCCCGACGATCCGAAATCGCCGTACGGAGCGAGCACGTACACGTATCGGTCGTTCGATCCCGTGAAGAGGATCTGGCGTATCGTGGGCATGGAGTCACAGCGCGGCGGATTCCAGCCGGGCCTCACCTGGTCCGACGCGAACAACCGCTACGCTATTCAGCACGACGGCGACATGATGGTGCGCATCCGCTACTTCGCCATCGAGCCCGATCATTTCCTCTGGCGGGCCGACGGCACTCCCGATGGCGGCAAGACATGGATCCGCGACATCTGGACGATGGAGGCAAGACGCATCGGAAAGTGATCGCGGCGTGGCGTGACGCGCCTCACGCGCGCGCGCGCACCGCTGCCGTCACCTCGGCGCGGCGGCGGCGTGAAATCGGAATTTTGTAGCCCGAGGCGAGGACGGCGGTCAATCGATCGCCGTCTTCGGTGCGCAGCGCGCGCACGCCGGCGACGCGCACGATCGCCTTGCGATGCGCGCGAACGAATCCGTGGCCGCCCACGCGCCGCTCGAGTCGGTCGAGCGATTCCCGAATGAGATAGCTCCGCGGACCCACCCACACCCTCGCGTAGTAGTCCGCCGCCTCGATCCAGTCGATCTCGCCAAGCTCGATGACGAGCGCGCCGCGCGGCGTGCTGACGACGAGCGCCGGGTCGGGCGATGCGCCGCGAGCGGCGCGCAGCCGCTTGAGCACGCGTCGCATCGTCACGCCGAACCGCTCCTCGTTCAGCGGCTTCACGAGATAGTCGACCGCCTCGGCGTCGAACGCGCGAATCGCAAACTCGTCGTACGCCGTCACGAACACCACGGCGGGCATGCGCTCCGGCGTTCGGAGACGAATCACGTCGAATCCGCCAAGCTCCGGCATCTGGATGTCGAGAAAGACGACGTCGGGCGCGAGCGCGTCGAGCGCCGCGAGCGCATCGCGACCGTTGCGACACTCGCCGGCGATGACGAACTCCGGGAATGCGCGCAGCAATTGTCGCACGCCGCGGCGCGCCGCCGGCTCGTCATCGACGATCAGCACGCGCCAGCTACGCGACGGCATTGGCCTCTCGCTGCGGCGCCTCGTGATATGGAACGACGAGCGTCGCAATCACGCCGGGGCCCGGTGCTCGGCCAACGACGGTCAGCGAGGCCGCCGCACCGTACAATGTGCGAAGCCGCTCTCGGGTGTTCTCGATTCCATGGCCTACGATATCCGGGGAGGCCGTCAAGCCCGGCCCGTCGTCGGTCACCGTAAGTTCCAGCGCGGCTCCACGACGGTGCGCGGATACCGTGATTTGTCCAGCGTCGGCGCGGCGCGCGACACCGTGTCGCACCGCATTTTCGACGAGATGCTGCAGTGCGAAGCTCGGGACCGCCGCAGACAGCACCGACGCATCGACGTCGAACTCGGCGCGGAGGCGATCGGAGAACCGCGCCGATTCGACCGCGAGATATTGGCGTACCAGCTCGAGCTCGTCGGCGACCGTGACCTCGTTGTCGCGCGAGCGATGCAGCGTGTGGCGAAGCACGTCGCTGAGCTGCTCGATCCCGCGGGTCGCGCGCGACGCGTCGCCGTCGCGCACGAGCACCGCGACGGTATTCTCGCGCTGGTCGCGGCCGGGCTCGACCTGATCGAGCCGCTGTTCATGCGGTTCGTCATCGACCACGTGCTGCTCGCCAAGGCGCTGAGCGCCGCGGTGCGACTCGCACGGCTCCACGTTGTGGGGCTCGCGTTTCTGGCTGTGGTCATCGCGTCGAACGTGCTCGGCGCAATCAAGGACTATCGGCAACGGCTGCTCAACGTGCGGATGATGCTGACGCTGCGCCGCGCGCTGTTTCAACGATTGCTGAATTTGCCGCTGCCCGCCCTGTGGGAGATGAAGACCGGTGGCATTCTCTCCCGCCTCACCGGCGACGTCGAGACGACGACGGGCTTGTTCCAGATGGCGATCCTGTCGCCGGTGCTCTCGGTGCTGCGCCTGCTGCTCGCCGTCGGGATCCTGCTCCGGCTGAATTGGCATCTCGCGCTCACTGCGCTCGGCCTGGTGCCGGGCGTGATGATCGTGAGCTTCATCTTCGCGCGGCGCGTGCGGCCGATCTATCGCGCCGTGCGTCGCGACGCCGAAGCGATCGACGGACGCGTCGGCGAAACGTTCTCGGGCATTCGCGTCGTGCGGGCGTTCCGGCGCGAGATCGCCGAGCTGCTCGACTACATGCGCGGGCGCCACACGATTCTGCGCAAGGAGATGTTCGCACAGCGGCGCGAGCTGTTCCTGTGGAGCGGCTGGGGACTGATGCTCGGCGTGGTGAACGTCGCGATCGTATGGTACGGCGGTTGGCTCGCCCTCGCCGGTCGCGCGTCCGTCGGCGACATCATGGCGTTCCAGTGGTACACGTTTCAGCTGCTGAACCCCGTCTGGAGCCTCGTGAACTCGTTCTCCGAGCTACAGCGATCGCTGGCCGCGATGGAGCGGGTGTTCGACGTACTGGAGATGGCGCCGGACAAGCCGGATCGGCCGGGTGCGCTGGCCGCCTCGCCCGTCGTGCACGAGCTTCGCCTCGATGACGTGGAATTCGAGTATCGCGAAGGCCGGCCGGTCGTGCGCGAGTTCAGCGTCGTCGTGCCGGGCGGCTCGGTGGTCGCACTCGTCGGGCGCAGCGGAGCGGGCAAGACGACCGTCACCGATCTCGTGGCGCGCTTCCACGATCCCACGCGCGGCCGCATTCTCCTCGACGGCATCGACCTCCGCGACCTGCGACTCGGCAGCTACCGCGACCTGCTGGCGATCGTGCAGCAGGACGTCTTTCTGTTCGACGGGTCCGTGCGCGACAACATCGCCTACGGCCGGTACGACGCGACGGATGCCGACGTCGAGCTGGCGGCGCGCCTGGCCAACGCCGAGGAGTTCATCCTCGATCTGCCCGACGGATACGACACGTTCATCGGCGAGCGCGGCGTGAAGCTGTCGGGCGGCCAGCAGCAGCGCCTCGCCATCGCCCGCGCATTTCTCAAATCGCCGCAGATTCTGATTCTCGACGAGGCGACGAGCAACCTCGACACGGAAAGCGAGCAGCTCATCCAGGCGTCGATGGCGCAGCTCCTCGCCGGCCGCACGACGTTCGTGATCGCGCATCGCCTGTCCACGATCCGCCGCGCCGACCTGATCCTGCTCATGGAAAACGGCCGGATCGTCGAGCGCGGCAATCACGAAACACTCATGGACGCGCGCGGGATCTATTACGGCATGGTGATGCGGCAGATGGAAGCATCGGGGGAGGCGATGGAGGTCTAGAGTCCGTGGTTCGTGGTCCGCGGTCCGTCGGTGAAGGTCGTCGCGCCGGGTGAGTGTGACGCGCCGAATCGACTTTGACTGAATTGGGGGACGCGGATTTGGCGGAAACTGGCGGACGAGGCACGGATTGGCTGCCACTGGCGCGCCGAGTCCATCGCGCCACACGCCAAGAGCATTTGGTTTTGAATTCGTTCAATCCGTCGCTTTCGTGTCATTCGTGTTCAAACCTGTTGTGGCCGGGTCAGCATCATCGCTTTGGAGAGCATCGCGAAGCGACGGAGAACGGCGGAGAAGGGCGGAGAACGACGAAATCGTTGTTCATCATTCATCAAGACCTCCCGCAAACGCCTCTCCGCGCCTGTCCGCAGTGCTCCGCAGTTCTCCGCAGCCCCCTTCCTCTCCCCGCGAGGTCGCCGGACGCGCGGCGTCTGTGGCGCGACATTCTCTCTCGCCACAGAGGTCCCAACCGAATTCCGGAGTTTGCGGAGTGGAGAGTTGCCCGGGGCGCCACCACCACAAAGGTCTTGCTTGTTGCCTGACCTGGCGCACGGAGCCCCATGCGCCACCCGGACCCAATTCGCGCCTCGTTCGCCGGTTTCCGCAAAGTCCGCGTCCCCAATTCAGTCCAGCCCGATTCGGCGCGGCAGTCTCACACCGCGCGACACCCACGGACGGACCCGAACCACGGTCCCAATCACCACCGAATGATTCGCTTCAGGAAATCTCCGATGCGTCGCCCCAGATCCTCCACCGGATCGCGGCCGTTGCGCACGCCGTTCGGATCGATCGCGATCTGGTCTGGCTCGGGACCGGTGTGCAGGTGACAGGCTTCGCGCGGCTCCTGGTTCGGCTTGTACCACTGCCGCACGCGCGTTGGGCACCACGCGGTCGCCAGCTCGCCGCTTTCCGGGTCGACGACGGCTGGCACCATGTCGGCGGGGACAGTGAAGTCGGCCCCGCGTTGCTCGTGCCAGCCGGCCTGGTAGAATTCCGCCCACGCTGGCGCGGCGAGCCGGCCGCCCGTTGCATTCGGCGCGATCGGATGCGGCGTGTCGTAGCCGAACCAGATGCCGGCAACGAGTGAGGGCGTGAAGCCGACGAACCACGCGTCCGTGCCGTCGTTCGTCGTGCCCGTCTTGCCGGCGATCGGGCCGGTAAGGCCCATGGCGCGGATCGTCTTGCCCGTCCCGTAGTTCACGACACCTTCGAGCATTTCAGTAATCTCGTACGCGTCGCGCGGATCCATCGCCGCGGTGCGCTTCACCTCCGTGCTCCACAGCAGTGTGCCGTCCGGCGCCTCGATGCGCGTCACGAGCCGGGGCGTGACGCGTACGCCGCCGTTCGCGAACGGCGCGTACGCCGTCACGAGCTCGATCGGCGTCACGCCTTCGGCGCCGAGTGCGATCGACGGCACCGGCGTGAGCGGGCTCGTGATGCCGTTGCGTCGCGCCGCTTCGATCACCGCCGTCTCGCCCACCGCGCGGCTCACGCGTACCGTCGCGTTGTTGGCCGAGAGCAGCAGCGCGCGTGCGAACGTGATGCGTCCGTTGTACTCGTCGTTGAAATTGGCCGGCTGCCAGACCTGATTCCCGATCTCGATGTCCACCGGCTCGTCGTCCACCTCGCTGCCCGGCGAGTAGCCGCTGGCGACCGCCGCCGCATAGACGAACGGTTTGAACGCCGAACCCGGTTGCCGCCGCGCGTACAGCGCGCGATCGAAGCCGCCGCGCTGCGTGCGCTTGCCAGGCACCAGCGCGCGAATGTCGCCCGTGGCGGGATCGAGCGCGACCAGAGCGCCCTGTACGTCCTCGGACTCGTGGCCCATCGTCTCGTGGCTCTCGCGCGTGATCGAGGCCATGTGCCTGGCCATCGTACGGTCGGCCGAGCGTTGCAGGGTGTAATCGATCGTCGTGTAGACGTTGATGTCACCCTCTTCCTTCAGCGCATCGGGCAGCACGGAGTCGACCAGCGCGCGAATCGCGTCGAGCGCGCCCGGCTCGCTGGCGACGGATTGCCGCCACTCCTTGTCCGAGATCTTCAACGACTGCCGCTCGGCCGCGCTGGCCTGCGACTGCGTGATGTACCCCTGATCGGCCATGAGGCCGAGCACGAGGTTGCGGCGTTCGACCGCGCGCTTCGGATCGTGCCGCGGCGTATACGTCGACGGCGCCTTTGGCAGCGCGGCGAGCATCGCCCCTTCGGCGAGCGTGAGGTGGTTGACGCTCTTGCCGAACAGGTCGAGACTGGCCGCCTGAACGCCGTTCACCCCGCTGCCAAGGTAGATGACGTTCAGGTAATGCTCGAGGATCTGATCCTTCGTCAGCTCGCGCTCGAGCAGGCGCGAGATGCGCAGCTCGATCAGCTTCCGTCGCAGCGATCGGCCATGATACCGGTCGGCGAGAAAGCTGTTGTGCGCGACTTGCATGGTGATCGTGCTGAAGCCCTGGCGAATACCGCCGGCGCTGAAGTTCCGCACGACCGCGCGGAGGACGCCGTGCCAGTCGAGTCCATTGTGTTCGTAGAACCGCTTGTCCTCGGTTGCGATGAATGCGTCGCGCACGAGCGGCGGCACCATGCTGATCGGTACGTTGACGCGGCGGATGTTCTCGAGGTGTCCGATGAGCTTGTCGTTCCGGTCGTAGACGTTCCCGCCCTCGCTCGGATGGAACGCCCGGATCTCGGCAGACGAGGGGCAGCGATCGAAGCCGCAGGTCCCCAGCCACACGTCGAACACGATAATTCCGGCGCACGCCACGGCGAGCAGCGCGAACGACAGCCAGTGCCGGCGCAGCCATTGCGACGGCGGGTTGGACGGATCGGGTGCCAGGCGTTGCCGAAGCACGTCGAATCGGCTGATGCGTTGCCCGGAGGAGCCGGGTTGCGGCGGCGGGCCGGGTGGTGGTGTGACCGTCACAGCGATAGGGTGGTGAGCATACTAGAGATTGGTACGCTCTTCGCACTCGCAGGTTTCCGGCCGAGGCGGGTTCGGAGTGCTTTTTTCGTTCACTTTTTTCGTTCAGTGAATTTTATGACGTTCCGGTGGGTGGCGGGTGTGGCGTGCGCGGCGGCGATCGCGGCGTGCGGGTCGAATGGCGGCCAGAACGGGAGCGGAGCTGGCGGGTCGGCGACGGCGACCGCGTCAGGTGCGTCCAGCAACAAGGCGGATACGGCGGCCGGCGCCGTGACGTCGGTGGCGGGCGGCGCAGTCGCCGCCGGGGACACCACCCACGGATTGCCGGCCAACCACATGGGCCGGATTCCGGTGCTCGAGTACCACGTCATCGCCGGGTCGCAGAACGCACTGTACACGCGGACGGTGGCGAGCTTCAAGGCCGACCTCGAGGATGTGTATCGCCGCGGCTACCGGCCGATCACCGTCGCGCAGATGCTCGACAAGGATTTTTCGGACGTGCCGGCCGGCAAGTCGCCTGTGATCTTCGTGTTCGACGATGCGTCGCCATCACAGTTCTCATATGTCCAGGGCGCCAACGGTCAGTTGACGATCGACCCGAACAGCGGCGTCGGTATCTGGGAGGATTTCATCAAGACGCATCCCGGATGGAAGAACCGGGCGACGTTCTGCATGCTCAACGGCGCATCTGACGGCCACAACTTTTTCGGCGACAACCCCAAGTACGGCGGCCAGCAGAAGGCGTGGCGCTTTCAGAAGGTGAAATGGCTCGCCGACAACGGCTTCGAGCTGTGCGACCACACCATCTGGCACATGAAGCTGAGCCAGTATCCGGACGATCAGGTGCAGCATCAGATCGCCGGCAACATGATGGCGATCGATTCGGCCGTGCCTGGTTACAAGATCCGGACGCTTGCGCTTCCGTATGGCTTGTGGCCGAAGAACAAGCAGCTCGCCTGGCAGGGTACGTGGACGGATCCGAAAACCGGCACGGCGCATCCATATCACTTCGAGGCCGTGCTCGAGGTGGCGGGCGGCCCAACGCGCAGCCCGTTCGATCCGCAGTTCGATCCACACCACATCACGCGCATCCAGGCGGTCGGCAACGACATCGCCAAGACGCTCGATCAGCTCGACAAGACGAAGAACAGGTTCGTGAGGTAGATCGGGCCGGTCGGCGTTGAATCAGGGCAGGCCGGCGAACACTTCGCGCAAATCGATCGTCACTTCGAGTCCGACGCGCGGCACGGTCCAGCGGATCGTGTCGCGCACCACTTTGCCAGGACCGCGACGCGTGCAGACTTCGACGCTCTTGTCGCGCCGGTCCACGAGCCAGACCTCCGCCACGCCGAGTGCGATGTACGCATCGCGCTTGAATTCGCGGTCGTAGACGCGCGACGACCGGCTGAGAATCTCGACAGCGAGCCAGTGTTCCGGAATGTCGACCCACGCGGAGTCGAGTGGATACCCGGCGGGAATGACGAGGATGTCGGGCTCGAGGTGGGTACCAGGCGGCGAAACGATCGTGCCCCCACCAAAGACATGTCCCAGCCCGGGTCGCTGCACAGCATCCGACAACTGCAATTGCAGTCGACTCGCGATCGACTGATGCGGCATGCCGGGTCCCGGCGTCACGAGCAGCACGCCGTCGAGCAGCTCGTAGCGGTTCCCGTCGTCCGGGAAGTGCTCGAGATCCTCCACCGTGTAGCGCGGGACGGTGATGGCCATGGCCATAGTATAGTTCCTCGGCTGAATCGAACGCCACTCGGCATCGGCCACGATGCCGCACCTGCCGAGTTGAACCATCACCGCCGCATTGCAGCGCGGATCATTGCTACCCGCCCCAGACCACCGTGCGCTTGGCCCAGGCGGTGTTCTGAAAGCGTTGCGAGAACTGCTGTCTGAGTTTCCTCAACTCCGCGGCGTCATGGCTCGCGCTGTAGCGTGACACGCCGGCCCAGTACAGCGCCTCCGGTGCGGCATCCGTATGCGCGCCATCGGCCGAGGCGTGCTCGAACCAGCGCTCCGCGTCCGGCCAACGCTTGTCGTTCACCGCGCCATAGCCGAGCGCGAGCCGGAGCTGACCGAGCAGCTCGTCGGCCGGCAGGAAGCCCTCGATGCGCCGCAGCTCCTTGCCGTCGGGCGCGAGCGCGATCACGGTCGGCGTCCAGCGAATGGCGAAGCGGTGCCACATCGTCGGGTTCTCCTTGATGTGGACCCGTGCTGTTACAAAGTTCTCACGAATGAACGCCGTGACTTCCGGCGTCGGATACACCTCGGCTTCCAGCCGAGCGCAGCCGCTTCACTGCGGCGCGGCGGTGAAATCGAGGAGGACGGGCTTGTGCTCCTGCTGGGCGCGGGCGAGCGTCGCGTCGACGTCTCGGGACCAGTCGATTTGGGGTGATTGTGTGGCGGACATGGTGGCTCCGGTTCGGGTGTAGTGCTGAATGAGCATGAGCCATTCCCGGACATGGATCACCGGCACTGATCGGTGAGTTGCCCGCCCCGCTCGGGTCGGCCATCACACCAGACACGCGCCTCCCGCATCCCCCGCTCCGGTCTCCCCGGCCGAGGGGACTCTTTCCCTCAACACTTGATGTAATCGACTCCTGGTGGTATGATGGGCCCATGACGATCCGCGAGCTCGATCTCCTGCAAGGCACACTCGACGTGCTCGTGCTGCGCGCGTTGTCGATGGGCCCGATGCACGGTTATGCCGTCGCCCGCTTCATTCGCGACGGCTCCGACGGCTCGTTCAAGGTCCTCGACGGCGCACTCTATACGTCGCTTCACCGCATGGAGGAGCGCGGGTGGGTCGAGTCGGAGTGGGGCAGCTCCGACAAGAAGAAGCGCGCCAAGTTCTACCGGCTCACCGCCGCCGGCCGGCGCGCGCTGCGAACCGAGATGCAATCGTGGAACGACTACGTCGCCGCGGTCGCCCGCGTGATGGTCGCGCCGGTTCCCGAGCCTGGCTGACCTCGACCATCCTGCGCGAGGAGCATTGATGAAATCCTCATCACCTGCCTGGTACCGCTATCTCCGTTTCTGGCGCCGCGACGTGCCGGCCGACATCGACGCGGAGCTGCGCTTCCATTTCGACGCCCGAATC
>Ga0207660_10000121_pt1 | contig 45623 bp, 70 predicted proteins | sample KBSC73BmetaG_FD_184335 | JGI IMG/M metagenome (GOLD analysis project Ga0207660, IMG submission 184335) | Corn rhizosphere microbial communities from Kellogg Biological Station, Michigan, USA - KBS C7-3B metaG (SPAdes) (version 2) | ecosystem: Host-associated > Plants > Roots > Rhizosphere ... | reverse complement strand
GCCGACGTGCACGTACATGCCGGACCAGTGGACGGCTGTGCATGGTGCGCCGGGCATCGGCTGCTACGTGCTGCTCGACAAGGACGTAAACCACGACTGCGACGTGGACGCCGTGTTGGCGCGGCACGGTGCAGATGAGCGGTGTGCGCACTGCGGTGGCCGGCGCGGCGACCATCACTGGACGGTGGATGCGCGCACGGTGGGCGAGCCGATCTACTGCGATCAGTGCCGGGAGTGGTTCGAGCGCGTGATCATAACGAGCCGCCCGCGCTTTCAGGAGATGGACTGCGCGTGCGGCACCTGGTGCTACATCCGGGTCCGCCCGCGGGCAACCGAGCGCGGCCTGCGGCACGACGTGCTGCTCTGTGCGGCATGCAAGGCGCTCAAATGCGCCGACTGCCTGCCGGACGGCGAGACGACGTGTCGGGACTGCCTAACGAAGCGGAGGGCCGCATGAAGCCCGCTCGGAAGTGCTGCCTCTGCGCCTCGAAGATCATCCAGCGCGAGATCGTGACGCCGGACCGCACGCTCTACCTGTGTCCACTCCACGCCGGGCTCTGCGACGACGTGGTCAAGCTGGCCGACAGCAAGCGCAAGGCCCACGCATGACGACAACCGTGGCAGTACGCGAGCGCCCGATTCTTTTTTCCGGCCCGATGGTGCGCGCGATCCTCGACCGTCGCAAGACGCAGACGCGGCGGGTCATCGAGCCGCAGCCTTACGACGGACCGTTGCCTGGCGGGAAGTATCTGGCCAGCGCGCCGTTCATCGACACTAACGACGAGTGGCACTTCATGCGTGGCGTGGTTTCGCGTGGCGAGGATGATCTCGGGAAGTGTCGATACGGCAAGCCCGGCGACAGGCTGTGGGTGAGGGAGACGCACGCGTTGGACCCGTACGACCGCATCGTGTATCGCGCCGACCGCGCCGCTCAATACGTTCAGGATTTCGCTTTCGGCGGAATGGGCCGCTTCGGACATATGTTCTGGCTCGGCTCCGACTACGAGCCTGATCGCTGGCGCCCCTCGATCCACATGCCGCGCTGGGCGTCGCGCCTAACGCTCGAAATAACCGACGTGCGCGTCGAGCGCGTGCAGGACATCTCTATCGCTGACATCGAACGCGAGGGCTACGACTGCGGGCCGTGGCCGAAGAGCCGAGCACCGGAGAAATCGGCGCGTGAGCGATTCAGCGATTCGTGGGATGCGCTCAACGCGAAGCGTGGTTACGGCTGGAACGCGAACCCGTGGGTGTGGTGCCTCACGTTCAAGGTGGTGCAATGACCCCCAGCTTGGAGCAAGCCATCGCCGACGCGCGGGAGCGGGCGAGTGAGGCCCGGCGGCTGCGAGAGGATCGCTTGGCCGCTGTCCTCGAGGACGTGATCGAACCCATCGCGCGCGCGGCCGAGGATCTCTTGGTCTGGCTCGCCGAGGATGACGCCATGCTGCGCTCGGCGCACGCTCGGCCTTGGTTGCGGGCGCGGTTCGCCGGATGGATGGCGCAGGGCCATGCGCGGATGCGGAATGGCCGGCGCGAGTACTTGCAGGTGGTGGTGCCACGCCGGGCCAACCCGTCCGCCGCTCGTGAGGCGGGCCGCGAAGCCGGGAGGAAAAGCGCGTGACCCTCCGCAAATCTCTCGCCCACTACGGCCCCAAAGGCGCGCAGGTCCGCGTGTTCACCGAGGGAGATCTGGTGCGCGTCCAGTGGCGGGAGCGGGGCGCGCTCAAGACGAAGTCGTGGGTCCGCTCGCGCGAGAACATCATCGAAGCGAAAGAGTGGGCGCGCGGATTCAGCGAGTCGCGGACGCTGCCGGTGGCCGAGCGCATGACACTGCGCGAGCTCTACGAGCGGTTCGCCGAGTCGGAATACTCGCACCTCCGGCAACGGACGCAGCGCCTGTATGAGGAACACTGGCGCTACTGGACCGTCATGTGGGGGACGGCCTTTACCGCCGAGGACGCGACGCTCGGCATGCTGGTCAAGCTGCGCGCGGCGCTCGAGGCCAGGGGCTTGGCCGTGACGACGATCGGCCGCGCGATCACCACGATCAAGAGCGTGCACCAGTGGGGCTTGGCGCACGAGCACCTGGCCCGCAACCGGCTCCACGCCTACCGCTACCGCGTGGCCAAGGAGAAGCGCCCCGTTCCGCCGGCGGAGTACCGCGCCGACGATTTCGCGGCCCTCCTCAAGGCGCTGGACCCGACCACGTACAAGGCGCACTGGCGCGCGTGGTGTGTGCTTTCGATCTGCGGCTATCAGGGCGTCAGGCAGCAGGCTGTGCTCCACCTCCAGTGGGCGGACATCGACTTGGAAGCGCGCCGCGTCCACTGGCAGCCCGAGTGGGACAAGATGGGCAAGGACTGGTGGCAGCCGTTGCGCGAGCGGACGATCGCCGCGCTCGAGGTCGCGGAGGCGCACCGGACCGACTCGCCGTGGGTCTTCCCGGCGGCGCGGACCAAAGGCCACAACGTGAGCCGACATGAGGTCTACACGATCGGCGCCGTGTGGTCGGCCCTGCGGGCGGCCGAGCGGCGGGCGGGGATCGCGCACGCGCGGAACCGAGCGGGGCACGGACTACGGCGGATGTTGTCGGGCGATGTGGCGGCGATCACGGGCGACGCGATGCTGGGACTCCACGCGATCGGCGACACGGACGCCCGCCAATTGACGCGCTATGTCCAGCGTCGGGAGGACCGGGTGGCGGAAGCGTTCGGGAAGCTGGACGGGAAGGTGGGCGAATGAGGCCCTACTACGAGGCGGACGGGATCACGATCTACCACGGCGACTGCATGGAGGTGCTGCCTCGCATAGTATCGGCGCCGTCGGACGCGATAGTGACGGACCCGCCTTACGGGATCTCCTACCGCCACGGCGCGCGGGCTGGCGGAATCTCTCTCGGGATGGACGGCAAGACAATAGTTGGTGACGATTTGCCGTTCGACCCTACACATCTGCTTTCGGCCGCGCCCCGGCTCGTGCTCTGGGGCGGGAACCATTTCGCAGATCGGTTGCCGTCCTCGCGTGGCTGGCTCGTCTGGGACAAGCGAGACGACGGGCCGGAGATGGACCAGAGCGACGCCGAACTGGTGTGGACGAACGTCGTGGCGACCGTACGGAAGTGGACGCGCCGCTGGTCGGGGGCGACGCGCGGTGGCCGCGAGCAGTCGGAGGGGCGCTGGCACGTGAACCAGAAGCCGGTCGCGCTCATGGACTGGTGCCTCGGCTTCGTGCCCGGTGGGCGCGTGATTGATCCTTACGCTGGTTCCGGCTCGACGCTCATCGCCGCCATGGAGCGGCGGCGCCCGGCTATCGGTATTGAGATTGACGAGGCGCATTGCGAGTCGGCGGCGCTACGTCTTTCCCAGGGCGTGCTCGACTTCGGGGGCGCGGCGTGACCGCTTCGATTCAGGCGGCGTGGGCTGCGGCGGCGGCGGACCTTAGGTTGCTTCGTGCGACCGAAGACCTTCTGCTGCGCGAGAGCCGGACCGAAGCGGCCCCGAAGTCACAGCATCGAATGGCAACGGAATGGTAATCGGAGCGACTATAGCAGACGGGGGTACTCCGGACGATGTGGAATAGCAACGACTTAGCAAACGCGCCAGGGAGGACTCGAACCTCCGACCCAGAATATGGGGAAAGTGCTGTAGGAGCGAATTACGCGCTCCAACGGCAATCCGAGGCATCGAAACGATGCCAAACTAGCCCATCAAACACCGAAAAGCTACCACCTGACCGTAACGCAAGCGTAATCCGCTTCCTGTACGCCTCGACAGGACGCGGGAGGCGGGGATGAGCGCGCCTGAGAACCTGCCGACGGCCGCCGAGCAGGAGGAGCGCTTCCAACGCGAGTGGAGCGACTACCTGCTCGCGATGGATCGGTGGCGGCAGCGCGGCAGCGTAGGCCCGCGTCCACCGCGCCCTGTCGCGCCGCACACACCGGGCTGGCCGTGCCCGCCACATGAGGAGGCGCGGGATGGCTGACTGGCAAACTGTTCGATACGACCCCACGTACATCGAACCGCTCGATCCGGAGATCATCCCGCTTTGCGATGCGCTCAACGCGGCGGGTTTCGTTACCACGTCGTCGTGCTGTGGCCACGGTACTGGGTGGCCTCACGTCTGGTTCGAGCATAGCAGCGACCAGCGGACAGAAGCGATGGCGCGGTTCGTCATGGCGACCGAGGCCGGCGACTTCAGGCCGTACTTCTCCATGTGGCAGAAGGAAATACGCGCCGACGACTACGCGTGGTGCGTGGAGATTCACCTGAACGGCTGCTACCAAGACACACCACAAAGCGTTGCTTTGGCGATGGCGACTTCTGCAATCGACAGTGTTGCGGCGGCCGTCGCGGCTTGGCACGACCCCGCTGCCTCGGAGGCCGACCTCGGCGCCGCCGAGCACACCGACGGGGGTGCGCCGTGAGCGCTAGCCAATTCGCGCTGCCGTTCTATCCGCACCCGCTGAGGCGCAACGTCGCCGAGTTCTCGCACGACCGACGGTATCGCTACACGCTGTGGCGGCGCGCGCAGTGGCAGCGCGACGGGATCGCAACAGGTGGGGCAGGATACGTCGCGTTCATCGGCCTCAACCCGAGCACGGCGGACGAGGCAACCGACGACAACACAGTGCGCCGGTGCGTTCGGTTCGCGCGCGACTGGGGGCTCGGCGATATGTGCATGCTCAACCTCTTCGCCTTCCGAGCAACCGATCCGCGCGAGATGCAGGCCGAGGCCGAGCCGGTCGGTCCTGACAACGACGAGTGGATCCTCCGGACCGCGAAGGGCGCGCAGGTGGTCGTGGCGGCGTGGGGCTTCAACGGCACGTATCAAGAACGCGACCAGCGGGTAACGCGGATGCTGCTCGACGAAGGCGTTCGGCTCTACTGTCTCGGCAGAACAAAGGACGGCGACCCGCGACACCCGCTCTACGTGCGCGCCGACACCTTGCCGGAGTTCTACGCGTGAGCGCCAACGAGAGTAGTCAACCATCACCCAACAGGAGAACCACGATGAAAGTGCGCGCGAAGTTCAAGGTGCAGAAGCTGTCCATCGTCGCTCAGAACGTTCCAGCCGGGAAGGACGAGAAGGGCGTCCGGCAATACGTCGACGGGCGGCTCTATACGATCCACGCCAGTCCCGTGTACGGGAACGGCGATCCGAACCACGAGAACACCAAGTTTTGGGAGGCGACGCCCAACGGCAATCTCGAACTCGGCATGATCAACGAGGAGACGGCCAAGCTGTTCGAGATCGGCAAGGAGTACTACGTCGACCTTTCGGACGCGCCATGAGCGCGAATGAGACGCCCGGACAGGTCACGGATGTTGAGCTGGTCCAATGGCAACGAAGCTACATGGACTCCCTGTATACGTCAGGAGTGTCTGCGATCAGCCCAGAGTTGCTGGCGGAGTCCCCAGTCATGCGCCTCATCGCCGCCGTGCGCGAGCGGGACGCCGAGATCGCGCGGCTTCGTGCCGCGTTCAAGCGGTACGGTAAGCACAGGGTCGGATGCACCAATCCTCCGTCGCCATGTAGCTGCGGCTTCGAGGCGGCAAGCAACGCGTTAGGCGAGGCGTTGCGCCAGACCGGCACCGAACCACCACAACCAGCGGAGGGAGCGTGAGCGAAGCAACGAAGACCGAGCCAACCATCGAAGCGAAGGCCGAGGCAGTGCTAGCGAGTCTCATGGCGCTGACGGATACCACGCCAGGCGGCGTCGCGATCGTGAGCGTTCCGAACGACGGCGAATACAGCAAGAAGGAGGGATACTCCAACGGTGGAAGCGGTGGCCGCACGTGGGTCATCTGCGTGCCGGGGGGTGATACGTGGGACGTCGTGGTCGAGGGGCTATACCAAATGCTCTGCACGACGCGGGGCCGCGAATGGCGATGACCCCGACCGTGATCCAGCGGCTGCGCGAGGCGTTAGGCAACGAGCGCACGAAGTGCATTGGCATGCAGCCCTACGAGTTCTATCAGGAGGCGCAGGGTCGCACCTATGACGCCCTCGCCGCCGTCGAGCAGGAACTGGCCGCCAAGGACGCCGAGATCGCCGAGCTCAGGAAGGACAAGGAGCGGCTGGATTGGATTATTGCGACAGACGACGCGCATTGGGTCACTTGGGAGGACGGCTGCACCGAGATTTCGCTCACGGAAAGCGAGGACTGTTTCAGCGGCGCGAGCTTCCGCGAGGCGATCGACAAGGCGCGAGCCGAGGCCCCGAAGTGAGCGCCCGCGACCGCGAGCAGTACGCCAAACGGCGCAACGCCGTGCTCGAGCGGAAGCGCGCGCAGTGGCGGGCCACGCATCCCGTGCCCGATTGGCTCTGCGGTGCCTGCCGCGGGAAGACGCGCACGCAGTGGTGTCGCCGCTGCCGCGCCACGGTCTCCCACCGCGCGCACACCGAGCCGCACCCCGACTACGTAAGCCGGGCCGAGGCTAAGGTGTCGGCCGAGACGGGGAAGCCGCGGAATCAATTCGGGCCGGCCGAGCACCGCCTGGTGACGCTCACGCTCGTCCAGTGGGCGCGCGAGCGGCAGCCCAACGGCCCGCTCAAAGACTACAGCCCGGACTACCGGAAATACGAGGGGACGGGCCGATGACCGTCGCGGATCTCCCGCTCTTTGCCGAGCCCGCGAAACGCTACCGCGTGCCGCCGGCGGCGCTGGGCAGTCGGACCAGCGAAGCCGCGGCGGTCAAGATCACACGACGAGCGCCGACCATGCGCGAACACGTCCGGCTTTTCCTCGTCTCGCGCGGCGAGTACGGGGCGACCCGGCAAGAGATCGCGGACGCGCTAGGGATGCGGCTGCAGTCGGTATGTGGCAGAGTGGCGGAGCTCCTGGAACGGAAACAGGCCGTCGCGACGGAGCGGCGGCGGGAATCACGAGAGGTTCTAGTCGTGGCCACGGAGGCCAAGATGCATGCAGCAGGGAGCTGACCGCGGCTTTCTCGCCGTCAAGAACTTCGCCGCATTCCAGCATTACAAGGACCGCGGCCCCGTATGGATCAAGCTGTATACACGGCTGCTCGAGGACTACGACTTCCTCGCGTTGTCCGACGCCGCGCGTTCACAGCTCATGTTGATCTGGCTTGTGGCGAGCCGGACGCATAATCGCATCCCGGACGACGCGCGCTGGATCAGCCATGCGATCCACGCCTCTGGACCGGTCAAGCTCGCCGAACTCAAGCGCGCCGGCTTCCTGCTTCCCGCTCCGCCCATTGCCGAAGATGTGGAGCAAAATGCTAGCACCGTGCTAGCAGAAAGCTATCAGGATGCTACGGCACCACGCGCTCGCGGAGAGGGAGAGGAGATGAGAGAAGAAACTACACCACGACCTCTGTGGTCGGTCGGGCGCATTCGGTCAGAAATACCAGAGCGCTATCATGCCGACCTCGACCGCATGCTGAAATACGTGAACGTCCCCGAGACGCTGTACGCGACGCTCGATGCGCTCAACAGCGGCGCGATCACGCCGCCGGCCTTCTCGTGGGAGGAAATCGGCCTCGGCGTGCACGACCTCGTGGCGAACGGCAAGCACCTGCAGTTCAACGCGCGGCAACTCAGGCGCTACGTCCAGGGCGCTCGCGAGCAGCTCACCGCAGACCCCAACGGTGCACCACTAGGCCGCGACCGGAAACTCACGATCGGCGAGAAGGTGTTTGCCAAGGCGTCAGGGAGGCTAACGTGATAGACCGTAACGTGTTCAACACCGAAATTGCGGTGCTCGCCGAAATGCACCGGCACGAGTTGTCGGTGCCCGTGATCGACCGGTATTACGACCTGCTCACGGGCCGCATGACCACCGCGCAGTTTGTGCAGATGTGCCGGCGGCTCGAGATGTCGGCGAAGGCGTTCTGGCCGCTGCCCGGCGACTTCCTACCGCCGCCCCAAGAGCGGCTCGGCACCGCAGAACTCGACGCCGCGGCGCGCCTCGAGGGGCTGCCGGTGCCCCAGCGCGCCGCGGCATTACCGTCCGGGCCAGTGCTCTACCGCGACAAAAGCGAACACGCGCCCGAATTGATCGGTGCGATTATCCAGCGCGTGGAAGGTGCGCCGTGAGCTTCAACCTTCCCGCGGCCCATGCTGCGAAGCTGGCGAACTACACGCCGCCCAAACTCCCCGACGAGCTCAACGTGCCGCTGACCCGCCGGGACGCGCTGTTCGTCGTGCAGGTCGTCGTCGAGATCCAACAGGCCAACCCACTGCTCGCGCAGTCGGACCTGTGGCCGCTCGTGTGGGAGCGGCTGACCCTCGCGTGGCGGCAACCCGATGTTCACCAGCCTTCACCGGAGGGGTTGTGACTCGGCTGACAAATCGTGACAGCCGGGCGACCGAAGCCCAGCTCCGCGCCGCCGGCGTTGGCGAGCCCGCGATCGCGCTGTACCGCCGCGCCAGCGGTTCGGAGTTCGTGACCGTGCCGGACGGCCCGGTGCGCGTACGCGCCACGCTCCGAGCCTGCTCGACAGTCGACGGCCGCAACTCGCAGACGTTCGAACTCCCGTGGTCGTGCCTTGTGAGCGACAACCACCGGCATTCGCGCATCGCGTCGCATGGCAAAGCGTACAAAGCCGCCCGAGAGAAAGCCCGCGACTTGGCCCGCGCGCAGTGGGGCGATGCGTCGGTGTTCACGGGCCGTGTGAGCGTGGGGTTGGCGTTCACGCCGCCGCGGTTAGGCAGGCCCGATCCGGTCAACCTCTTGAAGTGCCTGCTCGACGCGTTAGTCGGTGTGTGCTATGCCGACGATGTGCAGATTTACCGGCTGGCGGTCGATCGGCTGGCCCCGGATATTGACCGGCCGCACGTCACCATCACCGTGGAGGAAATCGCACCATGAGCGAGAGGCCGCCGATGCCACCACTGCCGCCGCCGCAGCAGGAGCGCCCGCTGACGCCGCCTACGCCGCGATGGGTGCTCTGGCTTTTTCTCGCGACGTTTTGCGCTGGCGTCGCCGGTTGGATCTTCATTCTTGCCAAAGGCATCCGATGAGCGCCGAGACGGTTAGGCCAGCGCTGACGGCGCAGGAGTGGAAGAAGCGCGAGTTCTCTCGCGTCGGTGAGATCGGCGAGGCGGCGCGTGCGTATTTCCTAGACGAGCGCGGCCTCAGCTTAGAATACGGCGATGGCATCGACGCGTGGGTCGGCGTCAATGAAAACGCCCTCCATCCGCTGGCTGCGTTCTGTTTGCACGGCCAGCCGTTCGGCTTCACGCGCGAGGACGTCTGGCATCTGCGCGCCCTGCTTGCCGTGAACGCGCTCGATGACACCGCGCGCACGCGGACGCGTGACCTCGCCAACCGCATCGCGGCGCTGCTGCCGCCGGAGGAATAGCAATATGGCAACCCAAGCGCAGGTCCCAAACGGCTGCCCCGAATGCGCGGCGTTAGGCGAAACGCCACGACGCATCTGGGGCGAAAATCACTATGACGCGCAAGGCCAGCATCACGCGCACAACCTGGAAACAGGCACGGCGGAAATGCACTGCTCGAACGGTCATACCTGGTTTGTGCACATGCGGGATCACTGCTCGAGTTGCGGGCCGAAGGCGGAGGCGAAATGAGCGCGAGGTTCGCGATCGGCTTTTACGTCGGCGCCGCCATTTGGCGAACCGCGTACTGGGGATTCTTAGTTGGGCGCGCCGAGATAGTCGCTCGGCCGGCCGAATGCGTAATCATGGGCGCGCTTTGGCCTCTAGTGTCTGTAGCCGGCTGGGCACACTCGGTTGGGGAATATTTCGCCAACCGTCGCCGTCGTCGCGAGGCGCAAAGGTGATCTGCGTGCAGCTCGGCCACCGGATCATGTGCCGCAACAGTGTTGGGCATCGCGCTCATACGATCACTGCGGCGCATGCTGGCTGTCCGTCTGCTGCACATATCTGCGATCACTACGACGCACATACCCGCACGCGCTGCAACGAACACGTCTACGTCTACACCATGCGGTCGAACCTCCACCTGTGCATCACGATCACGCCGGACCAACACCGCTGGCTCAATAGCAATCGGCCCAATGCCGAGGACGCGTTGCGCTACCTCGGCTGTGTGGGGTGGGTGCAGGCGGTGTGTGCGGCATGACGAGACGACTGAATCTCGAGTTAGGCCGCGCTACGCGCACTCAACGCGTTAGGTACTTCCGCGAGGGTCTAACGCGGGGGACGCGCCAGGGCGACACGGGGGTAGGGACAGAATTACCGAATGAGAGTTCCGTTTCCGCATGAATGACGACGGACACGTCAGCCAGCGCCGGCTTGCCAGCGCACTTGGGGTCACGCCTCGGGAGGTATACAACCTCCGGCAGAAGGGACTCCCGAAACGCGTGCGCGCTGGCAAGATCGATTACCCTCTCGACGAATGCGTTCAGTGGTACCTCCGCTTTCGCGAAGAGGCATTCAAGACAAAGAGCACAGGCAAGCAGCGCCGCGAAGAGCTCTCGAATCGTGAGCAAGAAATCGACTTGGCGCTCAAGGAGATCGCGCTCGAGCGCGAGCGATCGAACGTCGTGACGCTGGACTACATGGACCAGCAGCTTTCCGGCGCACTACAGCGCTTGCGCGCCAAGATTCTGGCGATTCCCGGCAGATATGCACCGCAAATCGTCGGCTTGAGGTCGCTCGCGGAGGCGCAACAGCGGCTCGAGACGCTTTCACAGGAAGTGATGATCTCGCTGTCCGAGACCGGCGAAGACGAAGAACTGGATGCTGACGCCGATCCACCGGCGAGCGAGGCCGCATAGTGGAGACCGCGCCGGCCGCAATGACCGCATGGCGCTCGCGCCGCGCCGCGCTCTTCCGCTCGATTCTCTCGCCGCCGCCAAAGCTGACGGTGAGCGAATGGGCAGACCGCTATCGGATGCTCTCGCGGGAGAATAGTGCGGAACCGGGCAAGTGGTCGACCGATCGCGCCCCGTATCTGCGCGGCATCATGGACGCCGTGAACGACCACCTCATCGAGCGCATCGTGTTCATGAAGCCCGCGCAGGTGGGCGGCACCGAAGCGCTCAACAACGTGCTCGCCTACTTCATCGACCAAGATCCCTGCCCGATCATGGTCGTACAGATCACCGATCAGGAAGCGCAGAAGTGGAGCAAGGAAAAGCTCGCGCCGATGCTCCGCGATACGCCGCGGCTCCGCGGTAAGGTCCGCGATCCGCGCTCGAGGGATTCGGATAACACCATCCTAGCAAAGGCGTTCCCCGGCGGCCATTTGGGTATTGTCGGCGCGAACGCACCGTCAGGACTGCGCGCGCGCGCGCGCCGCGTCGTGCTGATGGACGAGATCGACGGTTACCCCGAATCGGCCGGAACCGAGGGCGACCCAATTGGACTCGCGACCAAGCGAGCGACGACGTTCTGGAATCGCAAGGTATTTCTCCTGTCGACGCCTACGCTGCGCGGCCGCAGCCGGATTGAGAAGGCGTACATGGACAGCGACCAGCGGCGCTACCTGGTCCCCTGTCCGCACTGCGATCACGGTCAGATTCTCCGCTGGGGCGGCACGGAGTGCGACTACGGGCTCAAATGGAAGCCGAACCAACCGGAGACCGCCGCCTACCTCTGCGAGCAGTGCCACCAGCTCATCGAGGAAGTCGACAAGATGCCCGCTGTCGGACGCGGCGATTGGCTAGCGGACAAGCCGGAGATCCGCGGCACCGCTGGATTCTGGATCAACGCGCTCGTCTCACCGTTCGAGGGCGCGCGCTGGGCGCGGCTCGTGGCCGAATACCTCGAGGTCAAGGCCGATCCGGTCCGACTCCGCGTGTTCGTCAACACGGTATGGGCCGAAACGTGGGAGGAGGAGGGCCAGGACGCAGACCCCCACGCGTTGATCGGTCGCGTCGAGAAGTATCCTGTCGACAAGGAAACGGGCGAGGTGCTCGTTCCAAAGGGGGTTGCGCTTCTCGTGCGGACGGTCGACACACAAGGCGACCGGCTCGAGACGGCCGTGTGGGGATTTGGCGATGGACAGGAGGCGTGGCCGATCGACTATGAAATGCTGGTCGGCGATCCGGGCACGATCGAGCCGTGGCGCAAACTGGCGGCGATCCTGAAGAAACCATACCGACACGAGGGCGGCGCGCCGATGGTGCCGTCGGTAACGTTCGTCGATTCCGGCGGCCACCACTCAAAGGAGGTCTACGAGTTCACGCGCTCGCACGTCGCGGATCGCGTCTTTGCCATCAAAGGCCTCTCGCCGGAGGGCTCCCCGCTCCTTGCGAAGCCGACGCGCCACAACGCGCAGCGAGCAATCCTCTACGGCGTCGGATCGTTCACCGCAAAAGAGTCGATCCTGTCGCGGCTCGTGTCGGTCAAAGAGCCCGGCCCGGGATATGTCCATATTCCGGATTGGCTCGATACCGAACAGATTCGCCAATTGACGAACGAAACCCTCAAAACGCGCTACGTCGGCGGCCGGCCGAAGCGCGAGTGGGTCAAGAAAGGGCGTAATGAGTTCCTCGACTTGTTCGCCTACGCGCTCGCCGCACTCCACTGGCACGGTTTGGGCACAGTGCAGGCGTTAGGCGAGCTGGCCGAGGAGCTGTGCGAGTTCGGAAAGTCCCTCGCCGAGAAGGCAAAGGCGTCGCCGGCCAGCGAACCGGAACCGGAGTCGGGTGGCTGGATGGACTGGCGGCGGTAATTTAAGGGGGGTCGTGGATGATCTGCGAAATTGTCGGCGGTCGCTTCGATGGCGTGCGCGTGGAAATGCCGGACGGGGCGCAGAAGATCGCCTTCCCTGTGCCCGACTTCTCGCCCTTCCGTGCGAGGAGCCATGACGATTTCATGGCGTTCATCGAAAGCTGGGATGGTCCCCGCGACGCTGACGGCTTCCCCACGCCGCGGGTTAGTCGCGTTGTCTACGCACTCACGGATGAGTTGACGCGCGACGGCGCCGTGATCTTCAGGTGACTATAGCAGGGGGTGGTGTAAGTGGATCGGCACTAGGGGCTGTGAACCCCTGAGAACAGGTTCGAGTCCTGTCCCCCTGACCTAACTCGACCGGCGACCCTGTAGTGGCCCTAGCACCCGTTGCTCACCGTCCTTGGGGCGGTCAAGCTGGGCCCTTGGTAAGCGGCGCGGGCACAGGGCAACGCCGGTCATGTTCCTAACTCTATTGCGCGGAACGGTCTAACGACGTAGTATTCGGCGGCGGAAAAATCTAGCGGGCCGTCTTGCGGGCGGCGTTGCATCTCACCACGAGATGCGGCGCCGCCTTTTCTGTGCATCCCGGAGACATCGCGCGCGGTGTTCCAAGTTCCGACGACGGAACCGACAACGCTGATTCCAGGCACGACCTGGAGTTGGACCAAGACGCTCGCCGACTACCCGCCGAGCGAAGGCTGGGCGTTTCAGTACCAGCTCACCGGCAAGTCGTCGCTCAATTTCTCGGCCGCGGCCGATCCCACCAACACGTTCTGGATGGTGACGGTTGCGCCGAGCGTGAGCGCGCCGGTCGCCGCCGGTCCCTACCGCCTGACCGGCCTCGTCTCGCTCTCCGGCAACACGTACCCGGCCGTCTTCGGCACCGTGACGATGGAGCCCAACCCGCTCGTCGCCAACGGCACCGACCAGCGCTCGTTCGCCGAGATCATGCTGGGCTTGCTCGAGCAGGAGATCCAGTCGCGCGTCAACGGGAACGTCCGCGCCGTCAATTCCTACGCGGTTGACGGGCGCTCGTTCAACATGCTGACCCTGGCCGAGCTTCGCACCGAGCGGAACCGCTTCGCGTGGGAAGTGCAGGCACTCTTTGGCGGCGGCTCGAACCCGCCCGTCGAAATCCAGTTCGGCCCGATGCCCGGCGCCGCCATCCCCGGCAGCGCGAATTGGCAATGGAATCAGTAGCCCGCGTCGCCCGCCTAACGGGCGCGTCGCTGTCTCGCATCTCGCGCGCCGTGTGGTCCGCGCGCGGCGAGTTAGGCGCCGTGGCTGCGCTCCTGGCCGGCTGGACGCTCGTGACCGCGTTCCTCGCGACGTTCCACGCGATCGGCCCGCGCGTGTGGTACGCCTCGGGCGGCCTCTTTTACCTCGCGTGCTTCGGGTTCGAAGCGTTAGGCCGCATGGCGTGGAAGGGATTGTACTTCCTGACGCACCGGAAGGACGGCGATGCCTAACCCGTTCGCCGCTCTTGTCCGCGAGATGCAGCCGCAGGCGTCGCTCTATCGGGGCGCCGCCTTCGATCGGCTGAATTACGACTGGGTCATGCAGCGGCTCTCGGCCGACATGACCATCCGCTTCGACTTGCAGACGCTCCGGAATCGCGCCCGCGAGCTCGTCATCAACAATTCGAGCGCCGCAGCCGTGCCGGCCATTTTCAGCGAGAACGTGGTCGGCAAAGACGGCATTCTGATGCAGCCGCAGGCCGAGTCCTCGCGCGGCACGCCGCACAAGACAGACAACCCCGTCCTCGATCAATGGTGGCAGGATTTCAGCGAAGCGCCCACGGTGGACGGCCGCGCGACGATGGTCGACTTCCAGCGCATGACCGTGGAGACGGAGGCGACGGACGGCGAAGTGCTGATCCGCATGGTCGACGGATTCGACAATCCGTTCGGGTTCGCCGTGCAGGTGTTCGACGCGGATCAGTTAGACATTTACTACAACGTCACGCCCGGCCCCGGCCAGAACGCGATCAAGATGGGTGTCGAGCAGGACGCATGGGGACGCCCGCTCTTTTATCACCTCTGGACCGCGCACCCGACCGACCCGCAGGGGAAAGAGCGCCTCCCCGTCCCGGCCAAGGACATCATCCACCTCTTCATCCAACGCCGCCCCATGCAGTCGCGCGGCGTGACGTGGATGGCGCCGGTGGTGGTCGACCTCAAGATGTTAGGCGGCTATCGCGAATCCGAGTTGGTCGCGTCGCGCGCGTCGGCGGCCAAGATGGGATTCGTCGAAACCTCGCAGGATGTGGCGCCCCCCGCCAAGCCGCGCGAGGGCGCGCGCAACGTCAAATGGGAAGCCAACCCCGGCACGATCGAGCGGTTAGGCCCCGGCGAGACGTTCAAGGATTGGGATCCCAAGCACCCGACGAGCGCCTTCGACCATTTCGATAAGGCGATCCTCCGGTCGATCGCGAGCGCGCTCCGCGTCTCCTACATCTCGCTCTCGGGCGATCTCAATAACACGTCGTTCTCGTCGGGCCGCGTCGGCATGCTCGCCGAGCGCGCCGTCTATCAGGCCATGCAGCAGCGCATTGTGCGGAAGGTGCTGACGCCGATCTATCGGCGGGCGCTCCGCATGTCGCTCCTCTCGGGCGCGCTCTCGCTCTCGTCGTTAGACGAGCGGAAATACTGGAATGTGACGTGGCATCCGCGCGCCTTCCCGTGGATCGATCCCGTGAAAGACATCAGCGAGAAAGAACATCTCGTCGGCATGGGCGCCTCGAGCATCACGCGCATCTGCAAGGAGACGGGCGTCGACTTCGAGCAGATCATGAAAGAGCGCAAGGCCGAAATCGAGCTGGCCGAACAGTACGGCGTGCCCCTCATCATCGCCGAAGGCCAGTCCTCGCGCGCCGTCAATGTCGACACGACCGCCGAATCGGAAGCGGACGAAGGCAAGCCGCCCGAGGACGGCAGCGAGGATGAGTCCGACGAGGAGCCGCCCAAAAAGAACGGCAAGCCCAAGGCGCTCGTCATGCACCGCCTAACCGGAGGCATGCGATGAACGTCAAGGCCGTGAAATACGACGCAATCTTGCGCGCCGTGTCCGCGACACCGTGGGCGATCGACCCGGCGAAAGGCCGTGCGATCATGGACCTGCTCGCGCTTCGGGCGTCGGGCGGTCGCGTGGCCGAGGAAGATGTCCGCACCGCCGCGGCCGCGAACCGCCAGCCGACGATGAAGACCAAGGGCGTGGTCGCCGTGCTCCCCGTCTACGGCGTCATCGCGCCGCGCATGAACATGATGACCGAGATGTCGGGCGGCACATCCGCGCAATTGTTAGGCGCGCAGTTGGACGCGGCGCTCGACGATCCGGCGATTGGCGCGATTGTGCTCGACTTCGACACGCCGGGCGGCGCGGTAGATGGCGTGCCGGAACTGGCATCCAAGATTCTCGCGGGCCGCGAAAAAAAGCCGATCATCGCCGCTGTCAATTACCTGGCCGCGAGCGCCGGCTACTGGCTCGCGTCGCAGTGCTCGGAAATCGCGATGAGTCCGAGCGCGCAGGCCGGGTCGATCGGTGTCTATACTGTGCACTTCGATGAGTCGGGCGCGCTCGAACAGGAAGGCGTCAAGGCCACGATCATCTCGGCCGGCAAGTACAAAGTCGAGGGCAACCCGTACGGGCCGCTCGGCGATGAAGCCGCCGAATACATCCAAGGCCGGATCGAAGCGATTTACAGCGATTTCCTCCGCGCGGTCGCGAAAGGCCGCGACGTAAGCGTTGCCACTGTGCGAAGCGACTACGGCCAAGGTCGCGTGCTCACCGCCAAGGACGCCATTGCCGTTGGGATGGCGGATCGTATCGACACGCTCGACGATGTGCTCGCGCAGCTCACCGGCGGTAGCCGATCGGCGCGGCGGAAGGTCGCCGCGCTCGAGACGCCCGCTGCGATCGGCGATGATGGGCGTCCGGCACTGCCCAGCCTCATCGCCGCGCAGACCTACGTGATCGCGCCGGCCGCAGCTTCGGTCATGGATCTCGGCCACATCTACAACGGCTCGATCACCGTCGCCGATGTGCGCGGCACTCCCGGCCTAACCGTCCTCGCAGCCGATCCTCCGCCTAACGACGGCGACAAGGACGAGGACGACGCGCCGCCTAACGGCAAGAAGAAGAAAAAGAAACCGGCGCCGGCCGATACCGACCAGGACGACACGCCGCCGGACGACGAGCAGTCTCGCGCGACCACGGACGGGGCCGTGATCGGGTCGATTCCCCCTTCCCCGAGTGAACCGGCCCCTAAGGCCAAGGAGATTCCCGTGCCTAACGACACGGCGGCCCCCGCCGGGGCCGCACTACAAAGCAACGTCGATGCGTTCTTGGCGCTCGCCAACGCGCACGGCAAGTCCGTGAAAGACGTGACCGATTGGGTCGCCGCGGGCAAGTCGCTCGACACCGTCAAGGCGGAGCTGTTGGACGGCTACCGCGCGACGGCCAAGCCCGTCATCACGGTCGGCGAGCAGCGCGAAACCAAGGCGCCGTTCCATGGCGGCGGCGACTTCCTCATGGCCGTGCGCCGCGCGACGGTGCCCGGTGGCGCGATGGACCCGCGGCTTCTGCCGCTGGCCGGTCCCGCCGGCGCGAGCGAAGGGGTTCAGGCCGATGGCGGATTCCTCGTCTACCCCGAGTTCTCGCAGCAGTTGATCTTCCGCACGTATCAGGCGGGCGAGGTCCTGAAGCGCGTCCGTCGGATTCCGATGAGCGGCCCCGCAGGCTCGCTCGTCATCCCCGCCGTCAACGAAACGAGCCGCGCGAACGGCCAGCGGTGGGGCGGTGTCCAGGTATTCTGGGCGAACGAAGCCGACGCCACGACGGGCTCCAACCCGAAGTTCCGCCGGATCGAAGTCAAGCCGGAAAAGCTCCTCGCCGTGTTCTTCGCGACCGATGAGCTCCTGTCCGACGCCGCGGCGCTCGAGACGTACGCCCTCATGGCGTTCCAGGACGAAATGACGTTCGTGCTCGAGGACAATATCCTGAACGGCGGCGGCGCCGGGACGCTGTTAGGCATCCTGAACGGCCCCGCGGTCGTGCAGGTGTCCAAGGAATCCGGGCAGTCGGCCGGCACCGTCGTCGCGGCCAACGTCATCAAGATGCGCTCGCGCATGTGGGCGCCGCTCCGGAAGAACGCCGTCTGGTTCATCAACCAGGACGTCGAGCCGCAACTGCTGCAGATGTTCATCCCCAACACCACGATCCCGATCTACACGCCTCCGGGCGGACTCTCGGGCGCTCCCTACGCGACGCTCTTCGGCAACCCGGTGATCCCGATCGAGTACTCGGCGACCGTGGGCACCGTGGGCGACATCGTCTACGCGGCGATGGAAGAGTACCTCGTCGTCGAGAAGGGCGGCGTCCAGATGGCGCAGTCGATCCACGTCAAGTTCCTGACGGCGGAGCAGGCCTTCCGGTTCGAGCACCGGGTCGGCGGGCAGCCGCTCTGGAACTCGACGCTCACGCCCAAGAACGGCACCAACACCCTCGCACCGTGGGTGACGTTGCAGGCGCGGTAATCCGTCGCGGGCCGGCCTCACGGTCGGCCCGCAACCCTCCGACTTTCTCCTGAGGACTTGAGCGATGTCATGGAATGCCCTGAGCCTGCCGGTGCAAGTTCCCTCCGTGCAGGTGTTGAACCCCGCCGCCGATGCGGCGGGCCGGACGAGCGCGTATGTGTCGCTCAAGAACGCGATGCGCGCGACGTTCGTGTTCGAGATCACCCAAGGGAACGCCGCGACGATTCTCCTGTCGCTCTTGCAGGCGACGGCCGTCGCTGGAACGGGCTCCAAGGCCGGCCCCACGGCCAAAATCTGGGCCTGCGCCGACACGTCCGTGAGCGATGCGCTGGTGGCGCAGACGGATGGCACGTCCTTCACCACCGATGCGGGCGTCAAGAACAAGCGCGTCGTGATCCAGGTGGACGCCATCCAGTTGGACATCGCGAACGGCTTCGACTGCGTGGGCGTCTCCACCGGCGCCTCCAACGTCGCGAACATCACCGCCTGCTCGGTCTATCTGTCGGGTGAGCGGTACCAGCAGGCCACGCCGCCCTCGGCGGTGGTGGACTAACCGTGCTGGTTCGCATGCTGATCGGTCGTCGCGCCGGCACGGTGCAGGAAGTGACCGTGCCGGTCGCGCGCGACTTGGTGGCCACCGGGCGCGCGGTGTGGGCCGACTCGACGCACGAGGCCGCGCCGCCGCCTCCTCCTCCCACTCCCATTCCGCCGAAACGGCGACGGGGCTGACCCATGCCCGGACAAGGCAGTCTCATCGAACGGGCGCTCCGCGCCGATCTCGGCGCGCAGACGACCATCACGGGCGGCGGCACGTTCGCGCTCGCCGATGCGGCGACGCTCTTTTCCGCGTTAGGCGCGCTCGGTCCGGGCACGTATGTCTTTCAGTTGCCCGCACAGGGCGCGGTGGCGCTCGACATCCGGCTCCAGGGGACGCACACGACCGTCGTGCCCACCGCGTCGATCTACGCCACCTACAACGACGGCCAGACGCAGAAAGGCACGGCCGTGGCACTCCCGACCTATCCGGGCGACAGCACGGATTGGGTGGCGTCGATCACGACCCTGCGCGGCGAACGGTACGTGGTGCTGGCCCTCGTGGTCCCCGCGACCGCGACGTTCACGCCGACGATCGGCGAGTTTTCGGCGCTATAAGATGGGCGCCGCCTGCGTTCGCCGCCGCCGCCGCCAAGGTGCGAGCGTAGATCCGTTAGGCGCGGGCAATACCGCGCTCGTCTCGGCGTTAGGCGGGAGCAGCCAGGTCATCGGCTTCTGGGATGTGCGGAAGAACGTTACCGTCTCCGGCGCAACAGTCACGGCGTGGGATGACGTGCGTGGCTCATCCGGTTTCGGCCCGACCTTCGTCGGCACCGGCCACGCGCCCGCGTGGGATGCGACCAACCTCATCATCTCGAATGCCACGTCGTCGCAATACCTGGTGACGGCGGCGACCGCCGCGCTCGACTACTCGGGCGGGATCAGCCTGGTCTACGTCGGGTCGGTGCCCGCGACCGCGACCAACTACGTGTTCGGGCTTTCGGCCAGCGGTGCCACGACACGTTTTCTGATGCTCGAGAACGTCGCGGGTGTGATTACCGGCAAGGGGCAGGGCAACGTCATAATGTCGGCTGGTGGTTCCGTCGCTTCCGGCGCCGTGATCCGCTGCGTGTTCCTATTTCAGCGGACGACCAGCTTCGCCGGCATGATGGTGCCGAATACCGCGCTCAGTTCGGCCGGCACGGGCGGCGCGCCGACAGTCGGCAACAACCTATTGAGCGTGTTCGGGCTGGACGCCGGTTCGATCAATACTGGCGCGCAATGCCGCGCCGTGCTCGCGATCCCCGGCGACATCACGGCTGGCGGGACTGTGATGTCGCCGGCCATGACGGCTATCGACACGTGGGCCAAGACCCACCACACGTCGGCCGACGCGTGACCGCGACCGTCCTCATCAATACCGGAGCGCACGACGGGGCCGCCGACGCGCTGCTCGACGCCAAGGCCGTCGGCGACGGCACGACCGACGACTCGGCCGCATTTGCGGCGTGGGTCACGTCGCTCGCTGGCGCGGAACGCACGCTCCACGTCTGGAAGGTGCATGAGCTGTCGAGCGCCCTCACGTTTCCGTCCAACGTGCATCTCCGCGTCCTGCGCGGCGGCGGATTCACCAGCACGAACGGCTCGGTCCTGACGCATCGCGGGACGGTCGAAGCCGGTCGCTATCAAATCTGGCGCGGCTCGCTCGCGGTCCGATTCTCGACGAGCACAGATACAGGGCTCGAAACGTCCGCGCTGATGCGCGTCGCCTATCCCGAATGGTGGGGCGCGTATCCCTACCAGAAGGGATCGCCGGTCGATGTCACCGCACAGGTCAACGCGATGGTGGCGTCGCAGATGGGGTATCCGGCGGTCGCGACCGGCACGCCTCGCTGGTGCGATTTCGCCGTCGAGTGGGGCCAGGGCGTCTACCGGATCACGACATCGGGGCCGAACGGCTCTGCGGTCAGCGCCGCCGGGTGCTGGGGCTTCAACTGGTCGGGCGCCGGGGCCGAGCAGACAATGATCGAAATCGCCGACGGTCCGGGCGTGGCATTCGCCACGCCTGCGACTGCGGCGCTCGATCTCAACGGATGCTTTTATCCGCGTCTCATCGGCTTCTCGGTCGGCGCCGTCTCGGGCCAAGGCAACTTCCGTTACACGATCTATTACCATCGCGAGACGACGACCTCTGCCTTAGGGTCGTCGCAACTCCACGCCGAGGACGTGGAAGTCCTCGCGCCGTGGATCACGTCCGGCTGGCAGTTGGGCTCGGCCGTGGGCTCGACCAGCTTCACGAATCAGGAAGACAATACGCTCTTGGTAAAGTGCTCGGCCAAGCGCAACGCCGGCTACGCGGCGGACGGCTATTGCGTCAACGGCTTCGCGTGGGGCACGGGCACCGCTGGCAACAACTTGAATCACCGGGCGTTAGGCATTGAAACGATCGGCTGCGGCTTCGGGCTCTTGGTCAACAACACCAATGTCGTGGTGGCCGATTACGACTGCTCGTCGAACGATGTCGATCTCTGGCTCAATACCACGACCAACGGCTCGTGCGAGCTGAACGGGGTGCGGAGCGAGGGCGCGCGGAAGTTCATTCACTCGACATCGGGCCAGACCGTCCGCAGCAAGGTCACGATTCGGAACTTCCTCGTTCACCTGAACGCGCTCGCCAACGATCCAACGGACGGCACGCCCGATTGGGGACGGCTCGCATTGCCGGGCTCGTGGCTCTTCCAACACGGCAAGATCACGGCGATCACCAACCAATCGCTTGTGCCGACTGTCCGGTTGGCGAGCGCCTCCGGGTACTACTCAATCACGTTCGATGACGTGGAAGTGCAGAACGCGCCGCTTGCATCGACGTTCATCTTCGACGCGGCGGCAGCCGCCGCATGGGCGCGCATCCGGATCGAAGGTTACGCGCAACTCGATGTCAATGACAACGTCGTCGAGGCGTGGGGCTACGGCGCGCCCCTCTACATCCGGAAGTCAGGAGCCCGCAACGTCCAGCACGCGACATCATGGTCGCTCGCAGGCGCGACGCCAGATGCGCGATTCGGCGCCTACGACATCGGCCAGTTGGGCGCGTCGTACTTTGTGGCCCATCAGTTCGCGGCGCGCGCGTTAGGCAATCCCGAAGCGCCGCTCCTCTCCGCGTTCGGCGGCGGAATCGGCACAACGTGGACTTACGCCGTCGTCGGCAAGGTGCAGACCGGCAGCGGCACGTTCGTGACCTCATTGCCTGGCGCGACCGCGACGGTGGCGAACAACGCGTCGCTCGACGCCACGCACTACAATCTCATCAATCTGTATGCGTGGTTGGGCCATTCTAAGACGCCGCTGGCCACGCACTACGACGTGCTCCGGAACGACAGCGGGACGTGGCACTCGATCTATCTCTCGGTCGCAGCCGAGCAACTGAATTTTCCCGGCGTCAAGGATACGGGGATTACCGGATCGGCGTACGCGCTGCCAACCGCTGACGGAACCGGCACGGCGACGTTCGATGGCCTCGCGACGTTCAATGGCCCGACGGCAGGGCTAGACGAGTCGGACATTTCTCCGATCGCGTTCACCGCCGATGGCAACACCGGCACGGCGATCACGCTCACGTGGACGCTCGCCAAACAGAAGCGCGCGATCACGGCGACCGGCAATTTCACCGCCACGATCGCAGGCATCCCCGCCGGCGGCTCGATGGTCGTGCAGGTGAATACCGGCGCGGGCAGCTTCACCGGCGCATTCGCGGCGGGCATCGGCATGGGCGCGCTCCGCTGGATGGGCGGCGCGGCGCCGACCTTGACCGCGACGGCGAGCAAGATCGACGAGTATATGTTCGCGTTCAACGGCACCGATACGATCGCGTACGTGATCGGACAGGCGGCCTAACGATGCTCACGACCACCTATCGGCGCGGCGCAGCGGCAGGATGGCGGGCGCGGAGCGCGCCGAGCGTGCCGCAGTTCTTCGCCTCCTCGACGGGCTCCTCGGCTAACCCCGGCACGCAGGCGAGCCCGTGGAACCTGGCATCGGTCATGAGCGGTGGTCCGCACGGCGAACTCAATAAGCCCGCGAACGGCGCGACCGTCTACGTCCGCGGCGGCGACTATGGTGGTGGCTGGGCGCCGACGGCTGCGCTCTGCGGCCTGAATCCCCACGGCGCCTTCGATCCGCGCGGCAAGGTGCACATCCGGGCCTTCCCCGGTGAAGTGGTGACGCTCACTGATACGCTCACGATCAATGCGACGGCGGGGACGGATGTGTGGTGGTGGGATCTCACTGTGCAGAACACGAACGTGAGCTCGAGTAACGTCACGGGCATCGACGTGCACGCGGCGCGCCACGGCTTCATTCGCGTCATCGCGCATGACCATTCGGCGAACGGCTTTGGATGCTGGATCGAAGCGCCGGACTGCTTCTTCGTGCAGCCCGCATCCTTCAACAATGGCTTCACCGGCAGCGATCCGAGTTCGTCCTTCGGTCACGGTTTCTACTTGGAGAACCAGACGGGCTTCAAGCGCGTCTACGGCGGCATCGCCTTCAACGGATTCGGCTACGGCTACCACCACTACGCGAGCGGTAATTCGTTCCTAACGGGCGGCGACTTCCAGTATTGCGGCGCGATGGGGAACGGCAAGGGAACGGGCGACGGCTACGACTTCATCTTCGGCGGCGGACCGCCGCTCATCAACTTCAACTGCGATCACCCGGTCTCGCTCTCGCCGACGCCCGCGCCCTCCGGCACATGCCTCTCGATCGGCTACACCTCGGACGGCACGATCAACCAGAGCGGCGCCGTCACGAACGGCTTCCTAGATGGCGGCCGCGTCCTCATCGAATGGTGGGACTCGCCGGCGGTGCTCACCTTCACTAACAACCTGATCGGACAGGGGTTGCACGTCGATTTCGCTGGCGCCTCCGCGACCTTCGGTGCGGGCTCCGTGATCGACAACAACACGTACAACTACACCGACACGTTCTCGCCCTTCGAGCTCGAGCGGAACGCGGTGCTCTCGACGGCGGACACGATCGCGGCGTGGCGCACGCTCGCTGGCTCGGGCATCGATACACACTCGACCCTGACCGCGAACGCCAACATCGGCGCGCTCGTGCTGCCGTGGGCTAACCCGCTCGATCCGGGCCAGGGCGTCGTGCACATCAAAAATCCCTCGGGCGCCTCAACGGTCGCCGTGGACGTGTCATCGATCCTGCCGGTCGGCGCCAACTATTCGATCTATCATCACCATTCGCTCACTGCGAGCCCGGTGCTCACGGGCACGTATCCGGGTGGGACGCTCGCCTTCCCCATGAATCCGGCGTTGCCGCCGCCCGCGATGTTAGGCGGATCGCTCCGGAGTGTGACGCCGATCGACTCGCGGCCCTACGCCGGCATGTTCTGGGTGCGCTCATGACGATCACCTACGCGGGCCCGCTGCCGCTCACCTTGGCCGTGGGCGCGTCGCTCATCATCGCGGCGACCAACCCGCCCGTCGCGGGCTCGTTCGTCACGCTCACGTATGACGGCACGGCGGCATCCCTGACGTTCGATCCGGCCGCGTTGGGCAATCCGGCCACAGCGTTCGCGATCCTGCCGACTCCGGCGACGCCATCGACCCCGCTCTTTCCGGGGATCGTGACGGATGCGCGGGCCGCTCGGACGGCGATGCAAGCGTTGGACGCCGCCATTGTGCAGGCGTTAGGCGTGAGCGATGCGACGGCGGCCAAGATCGCTGGCGCGCTCGTCGACGATTCGCTCAAGGCGGGATCATGACCGCGACCGCGCTCGGTCTCACGATCCAGCAGGGCGACGACTGGTCCAAGATCGTGCCCGTCGTAGATGCCAACGGCAATCCGGTGACGATCACCGGCTATAACGCCGCGATGACGATCCGACCCTTTGCGGGCTCGAATGTGACCATCCTTGCGCTCACGTCGAATCCGGCGGCCGGCATCACCGTGCAGGCGAGCCCCGGCCAGCTCACCCTCACGATTACGGCGGCGCAGTCGGCGCTCCTTTGGCCGCAGCCCGCCGTCTACGACCTGGAACTGCTCGACACCTCGACGCCCGCCAAGGTCACGCGACTCTTGGCGGGCAACGTGACCATCCTGCCGGCGGTGACGCGATGACGAGCCCCTACTACGCCTCGAGCGACCTCGCGTCCTTTTTCGTGGACGCGCCGTCCCGCATCGCGATCGGCAGTGTGACGCTCAACTGTTGGCGCCGTGATCTGGACGGTGCATTGGGCGATCCCAACTACGGCGACGACGCAACGTTAGGCCACACGATCGAAGTGCTGGTGCTGACGGCCGGGCTCACCGGCCAAGCGCTCGATGCCGTCGTAACGCTCGACGGGAAGCCGTATCAGATCCGGAACTCGGTGCAGGTGGGAGACGGGGCCTTTACCCGGCTCTACGTCGCATGATCAAATCCCTCTTGGATGAGCTCGTGGCCGCAACCTCGACGTTGGGCGCCGCGATTACGACCGTGGGGACGGCGCACGCGGTGTCGCTCGTCAGCACGTTCACCGTGGAACCGTGGTGGTCGTGGGAGCGGGAAACCAACCGGACCAGCTACCCGGTCGTCTCGGTGCGGTGGCTGGGAACGCCCAAGACGGGCACCGAGATCATTGCGGCCGGCATTCGGCAGGCGATGCACAAGGTGGAAATCGCGTGGCTCCATAAGACGACGGACGCTGCGGCGATGGACACGCACCTGGAGTGCATCCCCGAAGCGCTCCTCCTCTGGCTCGACACGTTTCCGATCTCGTCGCGTTCGAGCGGCAAGACGATCCACCAGATCGCGCCGCCCGATGGACAGACGGTCGCGATCGACCTCGAGGCCAACCCGAACGCGCGGAAAGGCGCGGACGGCACGATCACCTACGAATACGGCATCTGCGCCAAGTTCCAAGTTCGCACCCGCGAGCCGCTGTCATGAATCCTCTCTTTCACTCGCCTAACGGAGGCGTGAGCCATGACTGACCGCCTGACGATGGACGCCCTCTTCTTGGCGAAAGTCGAATCCGCCTCGGGAACCGACGCGACGCCCACCGCGGCCGCGAACGCGATCCGCGTTTACGATGTGTTCGACCCCAAAGGCGATTTCAAGTACAAAACGGCGCGCGATCACGTACTGCGCGGCACCAATCGCTCGGCCTTGGCGCCGCTCACGCCGTCTGGCCGCATGGGCTCGTGGACGGTCAAGGTGTACGGACGCGGCTCGCAGACAACGACGGCGTTCTCGTCGTCCAACCTGCCCGAAGCCGACGCGCTCTTGCAGGCGTGCGGGCTCTCGCAAACGGTGGTGGTAACGCCGGGCGCGGAGACGGTGACCTATGGGCTCCTCTCCTCGGGGCTCAAGACGGCGTCCTGCTATTCCTACGTCGGCGGGCGCCTCCGGAAGGCGTTAGGCTCGGTCGCCAACCTCTCGCTCTCGTGGAAAGCGGGCGGTCCGATCGACTACTCGTTCGGCATTCAGGGGCTCTATCAGGCGCCGAGCGATGCCGCCACCCCGAGCGGCGCGGTGTTCGGCACGAGCGTCGGCCCGATCGCCGATGGCGCCACGGTGAGCTTCGCCGGCGTCTCGACGCTCATCGTCCGCGAGTTCGAGTTCATGACGACCAACACGATCGTCGAGCGGAGCCAGGCCAACATCGCGGGCGGCATGGCGTACCCGCGCGCGACCTACGCCAAGCCGACGTTCAAGATGGTGATCGAAGATCCGCTGGGCGCGACGCTCGACCTGGAAAACCTGCAAAAGACGGTGGCCGCGAACGCGCTCTCGTGGACCATCGGCGCGGTCCAGTACGACACGGCTCACTTCTCGGCGCCTGCCGCGATCATCGAGACGTACGACGCGGCCAACGACAACGGCATTCCGGTGGCGACCATCGGCGGCGTGCTCGCGCCCTCGACGGACACCACGACCGACAACTTCTCTCTCGTGTGGCAGTAAGCCGATGACCTTTCGCCTAACGATATTGCCCGAGACGGTTCGGTTCGACCTGAGTAGCTATGCGGAGGACGAGACGCCAGACGTGCATCCCTATGCCGGGCTCACGGCCGTGTGCAAGCCGCTCGACGTGGAGACGTGGGCCACGTGGTGCGACGCGTGGCCGACCGAGGAAACACGGCGCGCGGCCGCGACGGTCCTCGTCAAGCAGCAGCTCGTGACAATCGACGGCATCGATGCGGAACACGGCGGCCCCTACGACCACGCGAAACACTTCCGGTCGCTGCCGCCGCTCTTGGTGCTGCTCATCTATAGCCGGTTGTCCGATCGGAGCGGGCTCTCGGAGGAGCAGGAAAAAAACTCCGACTCGCCGTCCGGCTCGGACGGTCCGACGTCTTCGGCAGCCTAACATGCGGCCTCTGCGTCGAATCGGTCCGAGCGCGGTTTCGGTGCTCACTGCCGGGAGAGAAGCGCGAGCCATGCTTCCCAAACGTGCCGGGCGGCGAGATCAAACTGGGGCCAGGGCGATATGAACGATTCACGCGGTGTCCGTGGGGCATCGTGCTCACGACCGAAGTCAAGTCGTGGCTTCGGACGCACTACATCGCCAAGGAGTATCCGAGTGCGGTGCCCGCTGCGTCATGGCGCGACCCGCAACTTTTGTCGGCGTTCGCGGCGATCGACAGCGAGCAGGGCAAGATCCACGAGGAAGCCATGAAGAAGGAGTAGCGTGCCAGGTATAACGATCGACGTGGAAATCGGCGCGTTCACCGAGAGCATGAACGATCTCGAGCGGACACAGATTCCGTTCGCGACATCGCGCACGGTAAACGGTCTCGCACTTCTCATTCAGGACGCGATTCGGACGGGGCTCCGCGAGCGGTTCACCGTCCGGCAGGACTACCAAGTGCGATACGGCATCAAGATTCCGCGATTCGCGAAAAAGGAAGATGACCCGATCCAGGCGGAAGTTGTCATCCCGCCTGAGTTCGATCACTGGTGGAAGTTCCAAACCGGCGAGACCAAGAGGCCGCATGGCGGCCTAAACCTCGCCATCACGTCATCCGCTGCGTTCCCGCAGAGAGTGGCGCCACGCGGCCAGCGTCCGCGTGACCTTGCGTTAGGCGACGATGGCAAGGGCGCGGACCGCACCTTCGTGATTGACTCCGGTGCCACGCCCGGCATCTACCAGCGTACAGGCAAAGGCAAGCGAGACATTCGGCTCCTCTTTCATTTCGCGCGCTCGGCGCCAACGCCGGTCTTCGACTTTTACGCCATCGCAGAGCGCGTCGTGCAGACACGCTTGCAGGCTGTGTTCGCACACGAGATGACTAACGCGATCGCCACTGCGAAAGACTGATTATGGCCCAGCCAATCAACATCAAGGTCGTTGCCGATACCCAGGAAGCGCTCTATCAGGTTCAAGAGATGATAGCGCAATTGAAGGGCATGGCGGAGGCCGCAAACTCGGGCTCCGCCATAGCGCAGCGCGCGTTCCGCGCGGAAGCCGAGGATGTCAGGAAGTATGCGGTCGAGTTAAACGCGACCGGGGACCAGTTGCGAAGGATCGACTCGATCACGCGCGACTTTGCGAATAGCGTCGATACTTCAAGCCGGACGATGGGCCGCGCCACGGAGTCCGGCGCGCGCGGGTTCGCGATCATGGCGTCGTCGGCTGGCGTGAGCGCGCGGAACGTGGACCAGTTAATCGGCGCCCTCGCGAACATGACGTTGGGCATGGGCGGGACCGCGGCCTATGCGGGCGCGCTGGGGATCGCGATCTTCGGCATCGTCCGGATCTTCACCGAAGCGGCCGACGCAGCCGAAAAGCTCCGCATGGAGATGGACAAGCTCGCCTTCGATGACAACCTCTCGGAGTCCTTGTCCAAGCAACATGAACTGCAGCTAACGCAGATCGAGGACATCCGGAAGCTGACGGAGGCGCGGATCAAGGCGGCAGTCGTCGCGCAGACAATGGGCGGCGATCCGCTGTCGTTGCTGGGCCGCGGCATCGCGAAAGCGATCGGACAGGACCCCGTGAGTCGCGCGCAAAAGGCGCTGGATCGGATCTCGGCCGAACTCACGCAGATCGATGCGCTCGTCGACAAGCAGGCCGCCGAGGAGGACACGCGCGAGAAGGCGCACCAGAAGGTCCTCGATGATGAGGAAGCGGCGCACAAGCGCATGGTGGCGCTTCGCCGGGTGGAAGCGGAGCTCGCGCGCGAGACGGCCGAGAACGATAAGAAAATCGCCAAGTTCGCGAATGACCTCGTGCTCGACATGCGCTACGCCAACGAGGTGAGCGCCACGGGACAAGACCCGTTAGGCGCGGCCGAAGCAGCGCCCGGCTCGAAGACGCGGCCCATGAGCTTCCGCGCGCCTAACATCGACGCGATGGAACAACTCATCAAAGCGAACGGCCGCGTCGGTGCGTCCTTCGTGCTCATGGCGAATCAGGCGCAGGATGCCTTCGAGCGGACCGGCAAGTGGGCGGGCGTCGCGACGCAAGCATTGAGCGAAGGCTTTCACTCCGCGGTCGATGCGATCGTCTCGGGCAAGGGCAACTTGAAGCAAGTCGAGCAGGCGTTAGCCGAGCCGTGGGTCAAATCCTTGGAAGCGCGCGCCGAATACGACTTCGCGATGGCGGCCTCCAACTGGATGAATCCGCCCATTGCCGCCAAGTATCTGGGATCCGCCGCGCTCGACATCGCAGGCGCGGCCGCGATCTCCCGCATCTTGGACATGGGCGGCTCGTCCTCGGGCGGCGGCCGCGGCTCCTCGGGCGGCGCAGGCGCGGCGTCCGCGCAGTTAGGCGCCAACTCGGGTGCCACGTATCAGCAGCAGACGATCGACATCGTGGTGAGCGGTGACCTCAAGCTCGATGGCCGGACGGTCGCCAACCTGAATAGCAAGCTCACGCGCATTGCGGACCGCAACGTGCCCGCCCGGTCCGTCTTATGACGATCCGGCGCCCGCGCATCGCCGTCCGCGACCGCTCGACCTACGTCGTCTTAGGGCCAGCGGTCGACCATCTGGTGCTCTCGCCCTCGGCGGTGACACTCACGATCGATGTCGGCGGCACGCAGACGCCGGTCGATCACGTCGTCCTGAGTACGACCTCGGTGACGCTCGACGCGCCCGCTCCCGTGGTGACGGGCGCTTTGACGCACATGGGATGGGGGCGCACGTGGTTTTCGAGCGGCAGTCTCCCGCAAAGCGATTACAACTTCGCGGAAGCTGGCCCGCTCAACCGCATGCGCTACGCGATGTCGCCGCCCACGGCCACGCTTAAGGCGCTCTTCCCGGACTGCATCTGTACGCCTTACGCGCTCCACCACTTCACGGAGGCGACGGGGCAAGAACCATCCGATAACGCGACCGTCTCGTGGGGCACGGTCGCCTCCGATTGGGCCACGGCGAACGGTCGGACGCTCGAGAACATCTACCTCCATGCCGCCTCGGGCCAGCAGAACAACAAAGCCGTCGTCACGTCGCTTTCGGCGACGGGGCTGATCACGCTCGGCAAGCAGTCATCCAACTTGAAGCAGCAGCTCTCGCAGGCGCGGTTGGGCGTCGCGGCGTCCAATGCTTTCCAGATTGGCAGCAGCTATACGGTGAGCTTCACGAGCCCGGCGTTTAGCCAGACGGTGACCGTCACCGGCATCCCCTCGCAGACGACGATTCAGACCAACTACACGGGCACCGCGCAGAGCGGGACCGGGGGCGCCATCTTCACGTTAGGCGACGGCACGATCACGCTCGCTAACCGCATCTTCTTCGAGTCGGAATCCGACTGGGCGTGGGCGACCAATCCGGGGAGCCAGGACGGCAAGGATTTTCAGGTCTTCCGGATGGGGCAGATCTTGGGCTCGCAGAACGACGGCGTGTTCTTCGACTCGCATTCGGCGAGCAACATGCACTTCCAGTCCGTCGAATACGGCACCTCGAGCAGCACGCAGTACGTGAACGACATCGCGGCGCTCTTTACGCTCTACCGCCAGACGTATCCAGGGACGATCTACTTCCCGAATCTCGCCAACTTCACGACGAGCCAGGATGATCAGTTTGCGATCGCTGCCGGCGGCTGCCAGATGGAAGGGGCGCTCAACATCTTCCAATCGAACCGCCCCAACGACACGATCGGCACATCCGCGGTGACGCGCTTGGCGGCCGGTGCCATCGTGGAGCTCGGCTATACGCCGGCCTTCAACAACGCCGAGCCGCACGCGGGCGTCTCGGGACTGTCCGCCGCGTTTCGCACCGCCGGGCAGCACAACTATACGACGCCCGACGATCGGTCGATGATGACCAACTACGCGGCGTCGCTCTGCCTGGTTGATCGGGGCCAGCCCAAGAAGTGTTTCTCCGATCCCGCGAACCAGTTCTGGAATGTCTCGCCGATTCAGGCGCGATGGGAGGCCGCGTTTGACGTGCCGTTAGGCGAGCCGGTCGACAGCCTGACCCCGCAAAAGTTTGTGTACGCCTCGGCGACCGGCGCCTCACAGCCCTCGGGCGTGGCGGTCAGCGTGTTAGGCCGCGTGTTCTCCGAGGACGGGACGACCAACACGCCGTTCACGGCGCTCGTGCTCATGCGGGTCGAGTCGTCGAGCACCGTCTTTGATGCGACGACCAACTTCCTCGTCACGATCAACCAGGCGCCGCCCCCGGGGAAGACGTGGGCGCTCATGGACGATCAGGCCACGCTCACCGGCTCCTACACGTTGGGCAGCACGATCGGGCTCTGGAACGTGGATTCCGCCATCTTCATCCCTCGGTAACGGCACATGGCGCAGACGCTACAAGAGACAGCGACCCCGGAGGATGTGTCCAACAATCCGCTCACGGGTCGCGTGGTGGCATGGAGCACGAGCGATCCGACGATCGCGACGGTGAGCGGCGCGGGCCTCATCTCGGCGGTGTCGGTCGGGAGCTGCACGATCACCGCGACGTGCGAAACGAAAACGGCGACGTGCGCCGTGACCGTCGTGGCCGCGGGCTCGGTCGTGAGCATTGCCGTGACGCCCACCACGTCCACCATCGCGATCGGCGGCACGCTGTCCATCACGGCGACGCCGGAAGATGCGAGCGGCAATCCGGTGACCGCGACCGTCACATGGACGACGAGCGACGCCACGATCGCCACGGTGGACACCAACGGACTCGTCACAGGGGTCGCCGCCGGATCCTGCACGATTACCGCGACCGTGGGCAGCGTGACCGCGACGGTCGGCATCACGGTCGCAGCCGCCGGGGTGACGCGGCAGTTCTGGTGGGCCGCGAATACGCTCGCCTTGACCGATGGTGCCCTCGTCGGAAGCTGGCTGGATCAGGTGGGCGGCGTCTCCGCGAGCCAGACGAGCACCGCGGCCAAACCGGTCTATCGCGCGACAGCGATCGGCGGCCAGCCCGGCGTCGAGTTCCAGACGGGCGACTCCCTGCACTTCACGATGGTCGATGCGGCCGCCTTCACGCGGTTCATCGTCGCCAACGTGGGGAGCGTCGTCACGCCGACCGTGGATGCCTACCTCTTCGCGACGCCGATGGCGTGGCTCTGGGTCAAGACGGACGGCCGGCTCCGCTTCCAGATCAACAAGGTGGGCGGCACGATCATCGAGTGGGATACGGCGGCGGGCGTGGTCGTGTTCGGCACACCGCACGAGTACATGATCTCGTACGACGCCTCGGTGCTCACGAACAACCCGACGCTCCACGTCGATGGCGCCGCCGTCACCATGACGCTCTCGGGCGGCTCGCAGACCGGCACCCGGCTCTCGGACGCCGGGACAGCGTTCATCGGAACGGACTCCGGGCTCTCGCACGAGTGCCAAGGCCCGATCAGCGAGATCGTATTCATCGCGACAGCGGGCGGGAACTCGAGCGAAGAATCGCGCCTTGACACCACCTACGGAGTCTGAGCGATGCCCAACCAACCGCTTGTCCTGTCCGACAATCTCTACGACAACGTGGTGCTGCATCCCGCCGCCACGGTGTTCATGAACGCGCCGGCGACGGAGGCGACAGGGCATGAAGTCTGGCGCGTGGCGGATAATCTCCGCGACCTCACCTGGTGCTCGCCATCGGCGAGCAACATCCTGACGCAACTTCGGACGGACTTGGGGAGCGGCCAGACGGCCGAAGTGAGCATTCTGGTGTTGGACCGCGGGCACAACCTGTCGGGCAAATCGATCTCGCTCATCGCGAGCGATGACGGCGTCACCTATGGCACCACGATCCTGACGGCGACGCCGCCCTCGACGCCGGGCGGCCTCCCAACGGACACCAATGGCTGCCTCACCTCGGAGGGCGTCTGGTGGAAGACGTTTACGCCGGTGACGCACCGCGCGTTCTCGTTCGACATCCCGGCCTCGAGCGGCTTCGCACCGATCGTGACGGGGCTCTATCTGGGTGACCTGTATCGCTTCCCGGAGTTCATGGACGCGCCGGGCGCCTTCGACTTTCATCAGTCGCTCAAGTACCTCAAAAACGAGGTGAGTCAGGGAGGCGTGCGCGTGACCTCGCGGCCGGTGCTCTGGGACCTCTACCAGATCCGGATTCAATCGTTGGACGGCGCGTCCTATCCGGCGCTTCAAACGCAGGTGAACCGCCTGCTTCGCCAGCAGCAGCCGTGGTGGATCTGCCACGACGATTCCGATGCGACCGCCGCGGGACTCATGCGGCTCTTCCGCACGACCGGCGACACCGAGTACAAGCCCGTCGTCGACCCGATCCACCGAACCGTCTCGCTCGATCTCGAGGCCGTGGCGCCCGTGCTCTACGTCTGATGCTGCCCATCGATAGCATCATCCAAGCGAGCCAGCGCTTGAATCCGTGCATGGACTTGGAGGCGGACATCGTCACGGTCGAAGCGTCGGCCGGCGTGGCGAGTGCCGCCGACTGGAATCAAGCGACCGTCGTCAAGTCGAGCGACATCGCGGTGTCGAGCGAAGGGCAGGTGTCGCTCGCACCGAGCGGCACATCGACCATCTTCTCGCAGGTGACCGACCACTCGGTGCATAACCACGTCGAGCAGATTGGCGTCGGCAGCGGATGCGCACTCGACTTTTTCCCCGATCCGACGATCTTCGCCTCGCAAACCGAGATCGTGCTGGCGTCGCTCCAACTCTATCTCGGCTCGTGGGGCGGCGGCACGCCCGGCGCCTTCAAGGGAACGGTGCGCTTTCAGGTGACGGCGTTCGATCAGAATTGGAAGCGCCAGCCGATCGCGTCGCCGATCGACATCGTCTCGGATCAGCTCACGCCCACGGGCGCGCTCTTTACGCTTGACTTGTCGAAGCAGGTGATTCGCTTCTCGCCCGGCTGGGTGCTGTCGAACACCGGCGATGGCCGCGACAACTCGGGCAATCTCCGGCAGTCGACCGTCAAGATCGCAGGCGTGAGCACGCTCTTTGTCGCCAAAGGCTTCTCGGTGGTGATCACCATTCCGAGCGGCGTCAATGGGAATAGCCTCTGGATCGGCTGCGCCGATAACGCATTGGTCGCGAACTTGAACAACACGACGTTCTGGCGCGTCGCCACGGGCGGCACGGGCGGTGATCATTCGATCGGACCGTACCCGCCGAACATCCTCTCCGGCTTCTCGCCGCTCGACATCAACCACAGCCCCGATCCGCAGGAGACGACCGGCGCTGTCCCCGGCTTTGGGGCCATGACCGTGGCGAGCGGATCCTTCGGCATATCGCGCATCGGGACAGCGCGCGTGCTCGACGCGCAGCTCTGGGCGGTGCCCTACCATGTGCTCGCGATCCAGACGTATCCGGCCAACGGCACCGTCGCCGTGCCGCTCGACCTCGAGGTGGTTCCCACGGAAGATGTCGAGTGCCGGTTCGATGACATTGCGTTAGGCTCGGAGTCCGTGACGTACAACCTCCACGCCTCGAGCGACAACTTCGGCTCCTCGGACATCACCGTGGGCACCGTGCAGGATGGGGACGTGGTGTCGACGGATGGCGTGCACCGGACGGTCGGCGCCATCGATACGCTCATCATCGCCGGCACGACGTTCTTGCAGCGGTATTACAAGGTGACGGCCACGCTCACGTCCTCGACGGGTGCGACGCACTACGCGACACCCTATATCCAGGCGATCACGCTCGAGGCCCGGCAAACCTTCTCGACCTTCCGCTACATCGGGGACATGCAGTCCTCGTGCACGATCGATCCGACCACGGGCCAGTCCGAGATCGCCGAGCTCAAGCTGCCCATCTACCGGCTCACACAGGACGCGCGCGATCTGGCGACGCAGCTCGCCTCGCAGTACGCGCCGCAGAATGTTGAAGCGCGCATCTACGCGGTCAATCGCGTGAGCAAGATGCGCTGGTACAAGGACAGCTTCCGGTTGGAGCAGCGCGACCCTTCGGACGATCAAGAAGCGTTCACCTTCTTGGGCGTCACCGACCGGCTCAAGGCGTCCGTGCCGCTCAATAGCGAGCAGGGCCAAGGCGTCGGCTCCTACGCCGTGCAGGCGGTGTCGACCTCGGGCGCTGGCCCCGTCATCGTGACCGTGCAGGTCACCGGGACGCCTTTCGCCGCAGGACTCATGCAACCCAACGGGCTCCTCCAAGGCGCTGGGCCATGGCGCACCTACTGGACCTCGGGCACCTTGAACGGGCAATCGATTACGATCTTGGCGCCGCCCTCCTTCGCCGCGAACACGAGCAACGCCTTCCTCATTCTCGTGCCGACGACCGCCGACGTGCCGTCGATCGGCGATACGTTCGAAGTACACTCGGACGTGTTCCAGCGCTCGGACGTGCAGTACGCCGCCGAGGATTTTGCCGACGTGTTCCGCGATGTGCGCGACAATCAGGCACAGGTCCCCGCGCGTTACCGCGGCACGCTGCCGCCCGCGACGGGCCGCTTCACGACGGCCTCTTTGATCGGGAAGAACAACGGCACCGCGGCGGCTGATGTGCTGGCGGCACTCGCCCTCCACTGTGGCGGCGTCGTGTTCGCCGATCAGGGAAAGATTCAGTTCGCCGACATCTTTGGCGATCAAGCCCCCTCGATCACATGGGATGAGCGGCACTACGTCTCGCTCGACACGCCAACCGGCATGGACCGGCGCATGCCGATCGTGCAGGCCGGCTACAACTTCGACTTCGCGGGGACGAGCACCACGGCGGGCGGCTTCGCCAATCAGGCGCAGTTCGTGGACTTCAACGCGTTCTTGGGATACGGACTCGCCAACCTGTTCGATGTCATGGTGCTGCCGGATCTTCTCTGCCAATGGAACGACGGGCCCGAGGCGCAGAACTTAGCACTCATGATGCTGGGCGCCTTCTCGAGCGGCGTTCGGCTCTGGAAGGTCAAGACGGTGCTCGCCTATCCCTGGCTCACGATCGGCGACCGCGTGGGCATTGCGACCCGGCAGTATACGGATCGCCGCGTCATCATGGACGCGGCCGGGAACGACACGGGCTCGCCGATCGCCGGGCGTACGCTTGCCACCGGTGCCATCGTGGGCAAGGATCTCTGGGGACAGGAGTTTTTGGTGATGGTGCCGGGCGTGAGTGCCATTCAATCGAGCTTCGCGGCGTTGGGCGGGCTAGGCGGTCCCTTCGATGACATCGCGGTTCCCGACGATTTTCACCTGACGGCCAACGTGCAGGGCGATCCGGCGGCGGTGGTGGCGTGGGTGACCGCCCTCTGGACCGCGCCCAACACGCCCTTCTTCGATCACATGGAGTATTCGGTCCAGTCGCGGCGAACCGGCGATCTCGCGTTCGGCGCCTCGACCACGGTGGTCGGCACGGCGTCTGGGGCGGACCGCATCGTCGCGAGCCCGTCCACCGACGTCGCAGTCACGCCCATCACCGTGAGCACGACGGGCCACCGGTTCGCGGGCCGGACCTTCGTCATCAGCGTCCCCATCTTCTCGCCGCCCGCGCCCACCATCACGGTCATGGCCGGCGCGAGCGCGAACACGTACACGGTCGAATGGGATTTCACGACGCGCTACGTCCGCTGGTGGAGCAAGGTGTACACGTCGGCCACCGACCCCGGAAGCCCGATCTCCGTCTACAACGTGGGCACGGAGATGCCGCAGATCGACAACTTCACCCTGACCTCAGGCCCCGAAGCGGTGGTCCAGGGCCAAGCGATTGACGCCACCAACCTGGTGGAGATCGCGACCTTTGTGGCATACGACGCGCACAGCGAAACCTCGGGCTTCATCAACTTCCGGACGGTGCGGGCGACGCCGGTCGCGCCCAGTGCGCCGGCGAGCGCGGCCAACACGTCCGTCACCTCCTCGAGCGTGACCAACCATGTCGTCATGCCGAGCTCGATCAGCAACTTCGACTTCATCCGGACCTACAAGAACGGCGTCGTCCTGCCGCCCGACACCGCCCGCACCGCCCTCGCGAGCGGAACACAAACGCTTACGCACTCGGGCTTGTCGCCAGCCGAGCACGACAGTTGGCAGTATTCCGGCGTCTCGACCTCGGGCGGCGAATCGGCCAAGACGACCGCGTTCTTGACGGCGACCACGGCAGCCACCATCCCGACGCCCACGATCAGCAGCGTCGACTATGATGCGCCGTCGCAGAGCTTTAGCATCACGATCGCCCCGGCCGCAGGAACGCCGAGCGGCGTCACATGGCACTTGAAGGCCGGCACCTCGACGCCGCCCACAACGGAGATCACGGGCTCGGCCACGACGTCGACCACGATGACCTTTCGGTTTCTCCAGAGCTCATCGACGGTACAGGTGTTCTTCCTCGTATGGGGGACGCTCACCGGGTGGTCGCCGAGCGCTAACAGCGCGATCGCGAACGCGTTCTGTCCGCCAACGGGCGGCGCGTTATAGCGGAAACCGCCTAACGGCGGTACATTAGACGGGCGCGCCGACGCAGGCGCGCAGACAATCGGGCAGGCCGTCTTACGGGCGGCGTTGGGCTCCTTGCACGGGAGTCCGCGCCGCCCGTTTCGCATCTGTCGAGGGTCCTTTCTTAATGGGCGCAACTGCGATGCTGCAAGCCCCGCAAACGGACACGGTCTCCAAGACGACGGCGATCCTCATGGCCGTGATCACCGGCATCGGCGTGTGGATCGTCCGATCCTTTCTGTCGTCCGGCATCAAGGCGGCGATCGGCGAAATGCTCGAGCCCAAGTTCACCGACCTCCGGAACCTGATCGCTGCCGCGAACAAGGAACGCAAAGATGATGTCGCGGCGCTTCGTCGCGAGCGGCACGATGAGCTCATCGAAATCCGCGAAGTGATTGACAAAATGGCCGAGCGTCGGAACCTGCCGCGGCCGCGGTGGAGTGTCGACGAATGATCGCGACCCCTGACAGGCCGGCATCCTTCTTCGCGCGCTTCTCCCTCTTCGGCTGGCTCTGCGCCGCCGGCGGCGGGGCGTACATCTACGTTGAACGCGCCGCGCCGTCACTCCTCACGTTAGGCGCGGGTTTTGGCCTCGTCCTCCTGGGCGGCTACTGTATCGATCGCACGCCAATCGTGAGTTTCGTGGCGGGGATCACCGACGCAATCAAAGCGTGGCGTGGCCACGGGGATCACGAATGAGCGCCCTCATTCCGGGCCTCGTCCGCTGGCTCCCGACCTCGACGCCGCTCATCAACCGCTCGATCGCGGCGCGCGCCTGCGTGGACATCGGCCTCGTGGAAGAACCGCCCGGCTCCAATCGCTCGCCCACAATCGACAGCTACCTGAATGCGGTCGGCACGCCGTTAGGCTCGCCGTGGTGCGCGGCGGCGGTCAGCGCGTGGTTCCGCGATTGCGGTGCCGTCATCCCGGCCGCGGCCGCCGGATCGTGCGAGTCGTGGCACTCGATGGGGAAAGTGCGCGGCCGCCTTACGCTCACGCCCCAGCCGGGCTACGCCGTGCTCTACGACTTGGCGGGCGATGGCTACGCCGATCACATGGGCGTCGTCGTCCGGACCGATCCGCTCATCCTGACGGTCGAAGCGAACACGATCATGAAGCGCCAGGCCGGAAATGAGCGCGAGGGCGTGGGGTGCACGATCGGTATGGTGCTCACCGCGCGCGTGATCAGCTACATCATCCCTGAGCCTATTGGGGTCGCGCCGTGAACTTGTTCCACGTGAAACGAGAGCCTAACGATCCGTTCGAGCACGTCCACGCCCACCTCACGCACCTGGAGACGATTCTCATGGCTTCCATCGCCGACCTCACCGCTGCGGTTCAAGCGAACGCGCAAGCGACGACCGACCTGACCGCGGCTGTTGCCGCGCACGCTGCGGCGTCGATCGATCCCGCGACACTCGACGCGCCCATCGCGGCGCTCGCGCAGTCCACCGCTGCCGTGCAAGCCGCGACGGCCGCCCTCACGCCCGCGGCACCGACGGCGCCCGCGGCCTAACGGAGGCACCATGCTCACCACTCTCTTGTTCAATCCGATCAGCACGCACATCGGGACCGGTATCGCCGGGATGATCGGCGCGTGGTTCATCCTGCGGAGAAATCCGAAGTTCCTCCGGATCGACCTCGCGGCGGCGGCCGCCGCCGTCAAGGCTGCAGCACTCAACCAGGCGTCGGGGAAGTGACGCTCGAGAACAAGCTGATCGCGATCGGCGCGGCCATCGTCCTCGCACTCGGGGGCGTGGCCGCGTGGTCATCGCATGAACGGCAGGTCGGTGCGCTCAAGGCGGTGATCGCGGCGGACAAAGCGCAGATTGCGGTACTCGCCGCCAAGGAGGCGCGCGCCGAGACGCTTTACGTCGCAGATACCGTGCGACTCACCAAGCTACTCACCCGATATGACACCGCACGGGTGCACGACACGCTCACCCGGAACGACACGGTCTACGTCGCGCGCGCCGTAGCCGATTCGACGATCCGCGCCTGCACGATCACGCTGGCCGACTGCCGCGCGGGCTGGGCGCTCGCGAACGCGCGCGGCGACAGCGTGACGCACCTCTTGGGCTTGGTCAGCCAGAAGCCGCCGTCCTTTCTCTCGCACGTGCACCTCACGCTCGGAGTGAGCGCGATCGCGGCGGTTGATGATCGGCGGCTCCATTGGGGTCCGGGCATCTCGATTGGATGGACGCCGTGAGCCCGTGGTGGTGGGCCGCAATCGCGGCACTCCTCGTCGCGGCCGTCGTGTTCTTCATTCGCGGCAGCCACGCGCAACCCTCGTGGACGCCGGCCGACACGGCCAAATCAGAATCGACCGCGACGCGCGGGAGCTACCCCTACCGCGTGGTCCGCGCGTTCGACGTGTTCCTGAACGTCCTCACGCTAGGCCGCGAGTGCGAGACGATTTCGACGCGATGCTGGCGATGGTCGCTCAGGCCACACGGCCGGCTGTTCTCGAAAGCGTTGACCCGAGTGTTATACGGCATCCAGAAGAACCACGGACCCGGCGCAGCGACCGGCGACGAAGGCCGCGCAGAGGCCGAGGCCGCGTTCCTCGCGCCGATCATCGACGCATTTCAATCCTCGGAGGCACCATGATCACGCTCCGGCTCATCCTGCTTGTCCTCGCGCTCCTGCTCTTTCTACTCGCCACGTTCGGCGTCTCGAGCCGCGTGAATCTCGTGGCGGCCGGGCTGGCCTGCTGGGTCGCTACGTTCTTGCTCCGGCCGTAGCGCCCCGCGCCCTCACCCACGCTGCCGCGATCGCGCGCGCCTCGGCGATGAGGACTTCGGCAGCTTCCTCCGGGTCCGCCTGCGTGCCGGAGTCCCAGAGCGCGTCGAGCCGTGCGCACGCCGCGCGCCGCAGCGCGCGCTTGGTTTCGGGCTCAGTGTTCAACGTGATCAGCATGCTTACCCCTGTTCGGAGAAGGTAGTACAGCGTCCAGTGGACCAATCGAAAATCATGTCGAAGGAGCCGTTATCGTTGGGCGGAATCGGCGCCACCGTGCCGGGCGGGTAGTACCAGTCCTCGCGCGTGGCGCTCGGTGTGGTGACGTTGGCCGGCGGTCCGTACGTCTGCCGGACCTGGGCCATCGCCGAGCCACACGGATTATCGGGCGCCGTCGAGCTGCCGCACGCGCCAAGTAGCGTTCCGATCATGATCACCGCGAGCCATCGGTATAGCATTGTCGCTCCGTGCAAGTGCAGATTGGGGACATCGATATACACTTCTGGGACACGCTTAAGGTTCGGCATTTCGGCGGCGCGGCCCGGCGCTATGTTCGCCACATGACACTTGCGCATTCCGTTTACCGGGGAAATGTTTGCCGCCCCGCCATCTGAGCAACCCCTGCAATGCCGCTCCCTCCTGAAGTCATGAACGAACTGTTCGACCATCTCGCCACCTACCACGCTGGCGTGTATGCGGAAGTCGGCGTCGGCGACTCCGTCACGATCCGCGTCTTTGGGCCAGGCCCGAAGCCCATCCTCTCCTGCACCGTCAGCGCCGAGGCAGCCGACGAAGAACTCATGCATTCGCTCGAGGCGTTTGCTGACCGACAGCGAGCACTCGACCCCGCGCTCCGCCTCGCCTAACCCTGCTTTCTCCGGCGTCGCTTGCTACGGAGGTCGACGCCGGGAGATGGAGGGCGAGAGAAATACACGTCTCGCGGCGGCTCGCCCTTCCCCCACAAGATCCATTCTTTCGTAGCCCCGTAGTACGCCGCGATCGCATCCAGACGGTCCACGTCCGGCCGCTTCTTATCGGACTCCCATTCCCCCACCGTCTGGCCGGACACGCCGAGCGCGGCACCCGCTTCCTTTCTTCCCAGATCCCGCCCGAGGCGCACGCTGAGGCGCCTTCGCAAGAAGCCGAGCCGCTTCCCTTGCGTGCTGACATCGACATCAGGTGTTGGAACCATGAGACACCGCCCATCCCCGCGGGAAAGAGTTAGAGCCCTGAAACTGGGGGCTTGACGCCGTAACTGACGGCTTGTATTATCAGCCCATGCAAAACGGACACCGTAACAACGCGCGGGTAACGATGGGCGATTTGACCGCGCAACGCAAGCAGTTGCGCGCCGCGCTCGCGCAGGCGGGCCTGACGATGGGTCAATACGCAGCGATGCTCGGCGTGAGCAAGCCGCATCTCTACTACGTGTTGAAGGGCGCCCGCCACAGTCCCCGCATCAGCCAGGCGATCGCCGCCTATATCGCGGCCTACGAGAGCGCGGCCTAATGCGCACCTATGCAGCGTGGCTCAACGGCAGGTGCGTCGGCACGATCCAGGCGCCCGACTATCCCGAAGCCTCCCGGTTAGGCGTCGCCATGTGGGGCGATCTCCGGATGCAGGAGACGACCGAGCTGCCGCCGTGGGCCGTGTACGACGCAATGGGGAAGGATGCCGAGGCGGACAGCGCCGGGCGCGAAGCGGAGATCATGTACCGCATTGGGAGGGACGCACGATGACAGATCGCGGTTTCGGCCGTTGCCTCGCTGCCATGTTCGTGGTGCTCGGCATCTATTTCTTCGGATTTGGCGTGGCCTGCATAATCGAAGCGCCTGGCCTAGCCAAGCTCGTTTCCGTGCTCGCGTTCACCGAGGCGTTCGTCTGCTGGGTCATGGTGGCAACAGCGAGGGAGGACGCACGATGAGCATGGTATTCAATCGCCTCGACGCGCTGGCCGCGCCGCTCTTTCTCCTGTTCGTGCTCGGCATGGTCGCCGTGATCTTCTTGGCCGACCGCATCCTCTCGGCCCTCACGATCCGCCGGCACAAATACGACGGACTCCAGGACCCGCGCGTGCTCCGGCCTAACCGGCGACGCTCGCTCGCCTTACGGCGCCAAACCGGTGTCGTCAACGGCGAAGATCCGGCAGAGGGATACTAGACCATGCGAATCGAAGCCTGGCGCGTGTTCTGGTCCAAGATCGACAAGACGCCGCTCGTGAAGCCGATCGAATGGGAGTGCCGCCACTGCGGCTATCCCGGCGTCGTCGCGCGGCGCTGCGATGTCCCCGGATTCTGCCCCTACTGCGGGGAGAAGCGGACGCACGCAGAGACGGACGAGACGGATCGGCAGGTCGAATCAGAGCGCATGGCCGAAGATCGCGAGAAGCTCCGCGTGTGGTGGCAAACCTTCCCCGCGAGGGCGTCATGAGCTTCGAGCCAAACGACATGCCCTACGAGGACGAGGACGGCGTGATCCAGCATCCGGGCATGACGCCCGACGAGCCGCCGGAGCAGCCTAACGCGTTCGAGCGGCGCATGACTATCACGCCCGCGTTCGACAAGCGGGACAAGGATCCGTCGAAGAATTACGGCATCGGCTCCTGCAGGCTTCGCATGGTGCTCATCGGCCCGTTGGGCGCTACCCATTTCACGGCACAGACTGGCTGGTATCTGCCGCAGAACATGACGTCCGTTCTCGAAAGTGAACTAGCCTTCCGCGAGGCGAGCGGCCTTCCTCTCTCGCTCCCATTGCTAGGCATCGATGTCGGCTACCACGCCGCACATCCACAGTACGATGGCCAGCAATCGGGCGAGTGCGATTTGTTGCCCGCTGGCCGGTGCTACGGGAGCGGCTCCGCCCTCCGTGCCGACGAGTGGGCGAATATTCTCGTTGCCGAAGGCAGCGAGCGGATCTGGGCGATGCTCGAGGACGAGTACCACGCCATTCTCGGCGAACGCGGGGAGGTGGCGCTATGACCACCTACGGCACTCCTGTCGGCGACTGCCTCTTAGAGATCACCGTCGCCGCGAAGAAGCTGGCCGACGCGACGATTCTCGAAATGCAGCTCGAAGATGAGCGCGCGTTAGTCAAGGACGCGGGCATCGTCCGGCTCATCGAGACGGGCCGGGAGCGGAGCGTTACGGCCGCCGAGAAGTACATCGAGAAGGACGAGCAATACATGGCGCACCGGGCCAAGCAATACGACGCCGTGCGAGGCCGCATCATGGCCCGCGCGGCGTACGACTCGGCCGTGCTCGGCGCGCGGCTCACGGTGGAGTTAGGCGAAGCGTTGAGCGCGAGGGAAGCGCGATGAAGATCCTCTCTCTCACCACAACGTGCTTCGCTGGCGACGAGTTGTCGGTCGCGACGCTCGTGCCGCAGGGGTTCCCGCAGGCGGAGGTCGAGAAGGCGATCGCCGACATCGACCGCGCGCGCGAACGTGGCTTCCTCTACTGCCTCGCGGTCTTCGTGCGTGGCGAGTACGACGGACTCTGGGAGCGCGCAGGCGAACATGGCGGCCATCTCGATTGGGGACGCGGGCAGAATGTCACGAAGCGAAACTTCTTCCGCGACGGCAAGCTCATGCCCGATCCGGAGTGGAAGCCCGATCCGCCCGTCGCCGAGTGGACCGCGCACGGCCTAACGTGCCGTGTCCGCGAGAACGGCATCGGCTACCTGTGCGGGTACGTCGCGGTGCCGAAGTACCATCCGTGGCACGGGAAGGACTACGGTCAGTGCACGAAGGCAGAGCCGTGCGACGAATCGTACTGCGACCACCGGATTGAGCATATCGTCGACGTGCACGGCGGCGTCACGTTCGCGGGCGCGATGTACGATGACGGCTGGTGGATCGGCTTCGACTGCGCGCACTACGGCGACGCGCCGTCGCCAGAACGCCGCGCGCGCGACGCGAGGGAGCGCGGCTGCGAGCGCGCCTACCACTCAGACGATCACTATTGGACGGTAGGCGAGGTCCGAACGGAAACCGAGCGCATGGCCGAGCAGGTCGCGGCACAGGTCGTCGTCGTATGACCGCGCCTAACGCCAACGCCGCCGTGGACGAGTGCGGGTGCCGCGAAGATCAGCCGTGCCTGCGTCACGCGCAGATGGCCTATGGCAAAGGGCTGGTCAAACGGCCCGACGAAACAGAGCGCCAGTTTGTGCGGCGCTGCATCGCCGAAAACCCCACGCTGTCCAAGCGCGCCATCAGAGCGCGCAGGAGAAATAGATGAGGGCACCACAGTTAGTCGGCTCGCAAGGCTTCGAGATCACGGACGAGGTGCCGCACGACACTGAGCTCGCCCGTGGCCGCGCGGCGATGGCCGAAATCATCGATCTGACACCGTCGCAGGTCGCCGCGTACATGCGCGAGCGCGACGACACGCAGCTCATGAAGCAACTGACCGGCGAAGCGAGCGACGAGTGGTTCTACAGCTTCAAGATTCAGGGCACGCTCGTCGAGGGCGTGTCGATCGTTGGTGCGATGGAGTTCGCACGGCTCCGCGCCGAGCAGGGCTTCCCGATCCGCTTCCCGATTCACAACATCGAGGCGCGCGAGGTCGAGCGGAACGGCGAGCGCGGCGTCGAGTGCGTCGCGATCGCGCGGGACCATCGGACGGGCGCCGAGGGTGTCGGGCTCGCGTTCTATCCTTACGCACTCCGCAAGCGCGACGGCTCGTCGGTCGATGACCGCTTCGCCGACAGGAAGGCGCTGTCCGTCGCGAAGCGCAACGCGATCCTCGACTTGGTGCCCGAGGCGATGGTGCGCCAGATGCTCAAGTCGTGGAAGGCCAAGGGGCGGAACGGCAGTGCGCCAGAGAGTCGCGAACCGCGGCGCGAGGTGCGTCCGGTGGCGCAGGCGGCGAGCGACGCGCAGCGCGCTGAGCTCGCGGCGTTCGCCAAAGACCCCGCCTTCAAGAAGGACTCGCAGGACGCCTTGGCATCGGCCGCCGAGCGTGATTCGCTCACCGCGGACGAAGCCGCGACGCTCTTGCATGAGGCGCGCGAAATCTCCGAGAAGCGGAAGCGTCGGCTCGCGGAGGCAGGAGCGTAATGCCAACGCGCACGCTCTGGGTCGAGACGCGCGACCCGCGCGGGCGGCTCTTTCACCGCCCAACGGAGATCGTGGTCGAGAAGGGGCTGTGGGGCGTGCTCCCCGGCACCTGGATCGGCTTCGACACCGGCCACGGCATCGTGCCCATGCGCAACGCGACGGAACTCCGAGACGGCGAGTCGCCGACGTTCACGTACATGCCGGACCAGTGGACGGCTGTGCATGGTGCGCCGGGCATCGGCTGCTACGTGCTGCTCGACAAGGACGTAAACCACGACTGCGACGTGGACGCCGTGTTGGCGCGGCACTGTGCAGATGAGCGGT
>Ga0207660_10000115_pt1 | contig 46447 bp, 40 predicted proteins | sample KBSC73BmetaG_FD_184335 | JGI IMG/M metagenome (GOLD analysis project Ga0207660, IMG submission 184335) | Corn rhizosphere microbial communities from Kellogg Biological Station, Michigan, USA - KBS C7-3B metaG (SPAdes) (version 2) | ecosystem: Host-associated > Plants > Roots > Rhizosphere ... | reverse complement strand
CGGTCGAGCAGTAGACCGGGCTGCGGTCACCGATCGCGTCGGCGAAGTCACGGATCTTCTCGCGCGACACCTCGTAGGTGCCGGCGGAGGCGAACTCCCGTCCGATGAAGTCGCGGTTGAGCGGCATTGCCCCCACTCTCCAGGCTGATCGACGACAGCGTGGGGCGCAACGTAGCAAGCCGCTGGACGACGAAGGCCGCCACCCCTGCGGGTGACGGCCTCGACGTCGGCGGGCGCAGCGTTCAGCGCGTCTCGCGGTGCGCAGTGTGCTGGTTGCAGTTGGGGCAGTACTTCTTCATCTCGAGCCGATCGGGATCGTTGCGGCGGTTCTTGCGCGTGATGTAGTTGCGGTGCTTGCACTCGTTGCACGCCAGAGTGATCTTCGGTCGTACGTCGGTGGCTGCCACGGTGCCTCTCCTGTGTGTTGTCGCATCGAAGTAGCGGAGGCCGGACTTGAACCGGCGACACAGCGATTATGAGCCGCTTGCTCTGCCAGACTGAGCTACTCCGCCGTCGTGCGTCGCGCTCGGGAGAGCGGCAACGCACAGAGCCCCCTTACGGAATCGAACCGTAGACCTTCTCCTTACCATGGAGACGCTCTGCCGACTGAGCTAAGGGGGCGAGCGCCCGACCAGCGTACCCGACCTCGGCGAGGGCGGGACGCGGCCGGCGCGGACGCAGCACCGATGGCAAACGGTGCCGCGATCCGGTCAGTGGCAGGTGTTGGATTCGAACCAACGTAGGCTGAGCCGACGGTTTTACAGACCGTTCCCTTTGGCCGCTCGGGCAACCTGCCGGAGGGCTCCAACTGTAACGGACATCCGCGACCGGCCGGCGAGCGGTTTGGGCGCGGTCGGGGGAAGGTGTACGCCGTGGCGGACGCGTCGTTCGACGTCGTGAGCAAGGTCGACCGGCAAGAGGTCGACAACGCGCTGAACCAGGCGGCCAAGGAGATCGGCCAGCGCTTCGACTTCAAGGGCACCGGTGCCTCGATCGCCTGGTCGGGCCAGGAGGCGGTCGAGATGCGGGCCGACTCGGCCGACCGGGTGCGGGCCGTGCTCGACGTGTTCGAGAGCCGGCTGGTCAAGCGCGGCGTCTCGCTCAAGGCGCTCGACCACGGTGACCCGGAGGCCGCAGCCGGCGGCACGTCGCGGCTGCTCGTGCGCATCCGGCAGGGCATCGACGACGAGAAGGCCAAGGCCATCGTCAAGAAGATCAAGTCCGACGGGCCGAAGGGCGTGCAGGCCCAGGTGCAGGGCGACACGGTGCGGGTGTCGAGCAAGAAGAAGGACGACCTGCAGCAGGTGATCGCGGTGCTGCGGGAAGCCGACCTCGGCATCCCACTGCAGTTCACCAACTACCGCTGAGCGCCTGTCTACAACCAGTCGCGGCGGCGGAACGCGACGTAGAGCGCCACCGAGAGCACCACGATCAGCGCAAGCGCGAAGATCCCGCCGACGAGGGTGTCGGCGTGCGGCCAGGTGTGCACGTTCATGCCGTAGTAGCCGGTGATCGCGGTCGGCACCGCGATGATCGCCGCCCAACTGGTGACCTTCTTCATGATCTCGTTGAGCCGGTTGCCCTGGATCGTCAGGTTCGTCTCGAGGATCGTCGTCACCAGGTCACGCAGCGAGTCGGTCCAGTCGGTGGCGCGCAGCACGTGGTCGTAGACGTCCTGGTAGTAGGGCAGCATCCCCTCGTCGACCACGCGGAGGTCGCGCCGCATCAGCGCGTTGACGACCTCCCGGGTCGGGACGACGACCCGGCGCAGCAGCACGAGCGCCTTGCGCAACGTGTAGCTGCGCCGCTGCACCTCGGTGCCCCGCGAGCGCTGCTCGTCGAACAGCACGTCCTCGAGGGACTCGATCTGGTCGTCGAGCTCCTGCACCGTCTCGAAGTGGCCGTCGACGACGACGTCGAGCAGCCCGTAGAGCAGGAAGCCGACGCCGTACTTGGCCAGGTCGGGTGAGGAGTCCCAGCGGCTCGTGACCTCCTCGATCGCGAACCGGCCGGACTTGCGCACGGTGATCAGGTAACGCGCCGACACGAACGCCGCCAGCTCGGAGGCGCGCAGGTCGCAGGTGTCGGGATCGAGCTCCACGTCGTACAAGGAAATGAACAGGTGGTCCTCGTAGCGGTCGAGCTTGGGGCGCTGCCGCTCGTGCGTCGCGTCCTCGACGGCGAGCGGGTTCAGCCCGAACTCCTCCGCGATCAGCGCGAGCTCCTCGGGCCTGGGCTCGCAGAGATCCATCCAGACGATCGTGTCCGGCTCCGCCAGGTAGTCGGACGTCTGCGCGGGCGGGAACCCCTCGGACTCGAGGTTGCCGTTGCGGTAGACCCGCGTGCTGATCACCGGCTAACGGTAACCGCCGGGGAAGTGGAGGCCGGTCCGCGCGCGCGGGGGTCGCGCACGGGCCGGCCTCCGGCTCTGGGGCGCCTCAGTAGCGCACGAGACCGGCCATCGCCTCGAGGCGGCGGATGCGGTCGTGGATCGGCGGGTGCGTCGAGAACAGCCGCGCCACACCCGCAGCGGGGCCGAACGGGTTCGCGATCATCAGGCTGGACACCGGCTGCACCTCGGGCGTGGGCGCCAGCGGCCGGGTGCGGGTGCCCTGCTCGAGCTTGCGCAGGGCGGACGCGAGCGCCAGCGGGTCGCCGGTCAGCCGCGCCCCGGACGCGTCGGCTTGGTACTCCCGCGAGCGGCTGATCGCCAGCTGCACGAGCGTCGCGGCGATGGGCCCGAGCACGATCAGCAGCAGCTCGCCGACGAGGCCACCGCCCTCGTCGTCGTCACGACCCCCACCGAAGATCATCGCCCACTGGGCCAGGTGGGCGAGGTAGACGATGACCGCGGCGAGCGCGCCGGCGACCGAGGAGATGAGGATGTCGCGGTTGGCGACGTGGGAGAGCTCGTGACCGAGTACGGCGCGCAGCTCGCGCTCGTCCATCAGGCCGAGGATGCCCTCGGTGACGCAGACGGCGGCGCGGCGCGGGTTGCGCCCGGTCGCGAACGCGTTGGGCGCCGTGGTCGGGGAGACGTAGAGCCGCGGCATCGGCATCCGGGCCGCCGTGGCCAGCTCACGGACGACGGCGTGCAGGCGCGGCTGTTCCCACTCGCTGACCGGGTAGGCCCGCATCGACCGAAGCGCGATGCGGTCGGACAGGAAGTAGGCGACGCCGTTCAGCCCGAGCGCGAGGACCAGCGCGACGACGAGTCCGGTCCGGCCGCCGATCAGGGACCCGACGAAGAGGATCATCGCCGACAGCAGGCCGAGCAGCAGAGCGGTCTTCAGCCCGTTGTGGCTGCCGCCGTGGTGGTGCATCTCCCCTCCCGGACCGGTTGCCCTGAGAACGCCGAGCACCGGCGCCGCGTTCCCACCGGAGATTGATCGGCCCGGCCGTCGAGATGTTGCGGACGCACGTACCATGTGCGGTGCACGCCGTCGGCGCCGGGTCGACCGTGCCGGAGGTTTCACCCGTGCCCAAGCAGCTTCACGAGCTCGACCGCGTCATCATCCGGTTCGCCGGCGACTCCGGCGACGGCATGCAGCTGACCGGCGACCGGTTCACCTCCGAGACGGCGGCGTTCGGCAACGACCTGTCGACGTTGCCGCAGTTCCCGGCGGAGATCCGCGCGCCGGCCGGGACGATCTTCGGCGTCTCGTCGTTCCAGCTGCACTTCGCCGACCACGACATCATGACGCCGGGCGACCGGCCCGACGTGCTGGTCGCGATGAACCCGGCGGCGCTGAAGGCCAACGTCGGTGACCTGCCGGCGGGCGCCGACGTGATCGTCAACACCGACGAGTTCACCCAGCGCAACCTCACCCGGGTCGGCTACACCGCCAACCCGCTCGAGGACGGCAGCCTCGCCGACTACCACGTGCACGCGATCGCGCTGACGTCGATGACGGTGACCGCGCTGGAGTCCTTCGGCCTCGGCAAGAAGGAGGCCGAGCGGGCCAAGAACATGTTCGCGCTCGGGCTGCTGTGCTGGCTCTACAACCGGCCGACCGAGCACACCCGCGAGTTCATCGAGCAGAAGTTCGCGAAGAGCCCCGAGATCGCCAAGGCCAACGTGGCGGCGTTCGAAGCCGGCTGGTCCTTCGGCGAGACGACCGAGGCGTTCTCGGTGCGCTACCAGGTCAAGCCGGCACCGATGCCCTCGGGCGTCTACCGCAACATCACCGGCAACGTCGCGCTGGCCTACGGCCTGATCGCAGCCAGCCAGCTGACCGGGCTCGACATCTTCCTCGGCTCCTATCCGATCACCCCGGCCTCGGACATCCTGCACGAGCTGAGCAAGCACAAGGCGTTCGGCGTACGCACCTTCCAGGCCGAGGACGAGATCGCGGGCGTGGGTGCGGCCCTCGGCGCGGCCTTCGGCGGCGCGCTCGGGGTGACCACGACCAGCGGCCCCGGGGTGGCGCTCAAGACCGAGACGATCGGCCTGGCGGTCACCCTCGAGCTGCCGCTGATCATCTGCGACATCCAGCGCGGCGGCCCGTCGACCGGGCTGCCGACCAAGACCGAGCAGGCCGACCTGCTGCAGGCGATGTTCGGCCGCAACGGCGAGGCACCGGTGCCGATCGTCGCGGCCCGCTCCCCCGCCGACTGTTTCGATGCGGCGATCGAGGCCGCCCGGCTCGCGACGAAGTACCGCGTGCCGGTCTTCCTGCTCTCCGACGGCTACCTGGCCAACGGCTCGGAGCCTTGGCACATCCCCGACGTCACGACGCTGCCCGACCTCACGGTGACGTTCGCGACCGAGCCCAACCACGACGGGGAGTTCTGGCCCTACCTGCGCGACCCCGAGACGCTCGCGCGGCCGTGGGCGCTGCCCGGCACCCCGGGGTTGGAGCACCGCATCGGCGGTCTGGAGAAGGCCGACGGTTCGGGCAACATCTCCTACACGCCCGACAACCACGACCGCATGGTCCGGCTGCGGGACCTCGAGGTCGACGGCATCGCGCGCGACATCCCCGACCTCGAGGTCGACGACCCGTCCGGGCAGGCCCGCGTGCTGGTGCTCGGGTGGGGCTCGACCTACGGGCCGATCGGTGCGGCGGTGCGCAGCGTGCGCAACAGCGGCGGCCAGGTCGCCCAGGCGCACCTGCGCCACCTCAACCCGTTCCCGGCCAACACCGGCGACGTGCTGCGCCGCTACGACAAGGTGCTGATCCCGGAGATGAACCTCGGGCAGCTGGCATTGCTGATCCGGGCCCGCTACCTGATCGATGCGGTCTCCTACAACCAGGTCCGCGGGGCGCCGTTCACCGGCGACGAGCTCGCGGGCGTGATCCAGGACGTGATGAGAGATGTCTGACGGGGCCGCGCACCCGGTGTCGCTGCTGGGCCAGTCGGGGCTGGCGCTGATCCCCGCCGCCGACGCACCGCAGAACGCCAAGGACTACAAGACCGACCAGGAAGTCCGCTGGTGCCCGGGCTGCGGCGACTACGCGATCCTCGCCGCCGTGCAGGGGCTCATGCCCGACCTCGGCATCAAGCGCGAGAACGCCGTGTTCATCTCCGGCATCGGCTGCTCCAGCCGGTTCCCCTACTACATGAACACCTACGGCATGCACTCGATCCACGGCCGGGCGCCGGCGATCGCGACCGGCCTGGCATCGGCCCGGCCCGACCTGTCGGTGTTCGTGATCACCGGTGACGGCGACGGCCTGTCGATCGGCGGCAACCACCTGATCCACGCGCTGCGCCGCAACGTCAACATCACGATCCTGCTGTTCAACAACCGGATCTACGGGCTGACCAAGGGGCAGTACTCGCCGACCTCCGAGGTCGGCAAGATCACGAAGTCGACGCCGATGGGGTCGCTCGACCAGCCGTTCAACCCGGTGTCGCTCGCGCTCGGCGCGGAGGCGACGTTCGTCGGGCGCACGATCGACTCCGACCGCAAGCACCTGCAGGGTGTGCTGCGGGCAGCGGTCGAGCACCGCGGCGCATCCTTCGTCGAGATCTTCCAGAACTGCAACATCTTCAACGACGGCGCGTTCGACGTCCTCAAGGATCCCGACAGCCGCGAGTCGGCGATGGTGCGGCTCGAGCACGGGCAGCCGGTGCGCTTCGGCAAGGACGGCGAGAAGGGCATCAAGCTGATGCCGGGCGGGATGCAGGTCTGTGCCGGCGACGACCCCGACGTCTTCGTCCACGACGCCCACGCCGAGCAGCCCGCGATCGCGTTCATGCTGTCGCGCCTGGGCAACGTCGACGGCGCCGGCGTCACGCCCGTCGGCATCTTCCGCTCGGTGCAGCGGCCGGCCTACGACGACCTGCTGCGCGACCAGATCTCGGCAGCCCAGCAGGGCGGCGGCCGCGGTGACCTCGGCAGGTTGCTCACCAGCGCCGACACCTGGCAGATCGCCTGACCGGTTCCGATCGCGCACCTCATTTCCCGTAGTGCGGGCGCAACACTGAGGCGCAGCATCCGTTAGATCGGATATGTACCAGTCCGGGCTGCTGCCCGGAACCGGCTCGGTGCGGCGAGGTGGCGCGATGCAGGACGGGCTCGACGACGGCGCACTCGGTGAGCTGACCCGTCGAAGGTTCATGGGCTACGTGATCGCGGGACCGACGCTGATCGCGGCGGCGAAGCTCGGCTTGTTCCCGGCCGGCACGACCGCGATGTCGCCAGTGCCGACGCCCGACCAGATCTCGGACGTGGTCGACCTCAACGACCTGCTCACCAACGCGGCGAAGCCGACCTCGGGCCTCATCACGGTGGTGATCGAGCGCGACGGCAGCGCGTCGTTCGCCATGCCGCGGTGCGAGACCGGCCAGGGCATCACGACGTCGACCGCGATGCTCATCGCGGAGGAGCTCGACCTTCCGGTCGACAAGGTGCACGTCACGCTCGCCGACGCCCGACCGGAGCTGATGTTCAACCAGGCGACCTACGGCTCCAACACGACGATCTCGACCTACACGCCGTTCCGCGTCGCGGCGGCGGTGGCGCGCCGGCAGCTGCTGCAGGCCGCCGCGATCGAGCTCGACGACGACATGACGCGGCTGCGCACCAGCGGCGGGCACGTCCTCGCGCCCGACGGCACGCAGCTGTCCTACGCCGACCTCGCCGAGCGCGCGGCGAGCACCGTCACCCAGCCGGTGGAGGTGACGCTCAAGGACCCGTCGCAGTTCACGGTCATCGGTACGCCGCAGAAGCGGGTGGACGCGGTCGAGGCGGTCACCGGCCGCGAGCGCTACGCCATGGACATGGACGTCGCGGGCGCGCTGCCGACGATGATCTGCCGGGCGCCGACCGTCAACGGGACGGTGCGCGCGGTCCGCAACACGGCGGCCGTCACGGCGATGCCGGGCATCACCGACGTCGCACCGATCTCGACCGGCGTGGCCGTGCGCGGGCAGACGTTCGGCCAGTGCATCGACGCCGTCCGGGCGCTGGACGTCGACTGGGGACCCGGACCGGTCGACGGCGAGTCCGACGCCACGATCCTGGCCAGGCTCAAGGCGGCCGAGATCCCGCTCGCCGTCCCGTCACTGCCGGCCGGTGCGCGGACCGTCGAGAAGCTGTTCACCTTCTACTGGAAGAGCAACAGCGCGCTCGAGCCGCAGACCGCCATCGCCGACGTGAAGAACGGTACGGCGGAGGTCTGGGCCTGCATGCAGACGCCGATCTACGCGCAGCAGATGGTCGCGCAGCAGCTGGGCATCAGCCAGGACGCAGTGACCGTGCACGTCGTCACCGGCGGGGGCGCGTTCGGCCGGCGGATGTTCCCGAACGTCGCGGTCGAGGCGGCGGAGGCGGCGCAGAAGTTCGGTAAACCGGTGAAGCTCATGTGGCACCGCACCGACGAGTTCCGCTACGGGCGGGTGCACCCGATGTGCATCTCGCGGGTGCGGGCGACCTACACCGCCGGCAGCGTGCTGTCGTTCGAGCAGCGGCACACCAGCGTCGCGACGGACTACACGATGGCACTCGGCGAGATGCTCAGCGCCAACGGCGCGAAGCTCGTGCCGCTCGGCCTCGGCAACTTCCTCGAGTACTCCCAGTCGGTCTTCGAGACGACGACCAACGTGCCCTACAACTTCGGCGCCGTCACCCAGGCGCTCAACGAGATCATGGCGTGGGACACGTTCAACACCGGCAGCAACCGCAACCTGTACAACCCCGATGTCGTGACCGCCGTCGAGCTCGTGGTCGACGAGCTCGCCCGGCTGATGGGTCAGGACGCCTACGCGTTCCGGCGCACGTTCCTGCGCGACGCCCGGGCCCGCGCCGTACTCGACGCCGTCGCGAAGAAGGGCTCGTGGGGGCGGGCGATGGCACCCGGCACGGCGCAGGGCATCGCCCTGCACACCGAGTACAAGGGCGCGACCGCCGCGCTCGTCGAGATCGACGCGCGGCCGCAGACCACCAGCCGTCCGGTGGCCGACGGCGTCACCGGACCGCGGGTGACGAAGGTCGTGTTCGCGATCGACGCGGGTCTGCCCATCAACCCGCTCGGGCTCGAAGCCCAGATGATGGGTGGGATCATGGATGCGATCGGCCAGGTGCTGACCGAGAGCCTGCACCTGCGCAACGGCGCGTTCCTCGAGGGCAGCTGGGACAACTACTTCTACAGCCGGCAGTGGAACACCCCGCCCGAGCTCGACGTCATCGTGCTGCCACCCACCACCGGCGAGCCGGGCGGCGCGGGCGAGTTCGGGGTCGCGGCCACAAAGGCGGCCACCGCGTCGGCGCTGATGCGCGCGACCGGGCAGCTGCCGACCGAGTTCCCGGTCAACCACAACCGGCCGCTGGGCTTCGAGCCCTACCCGACGGTGCCGTCGATCCCGCAGTCACCGACCGACGGCCTGCACCACACCTACTGACAGGAGTCGCCGTGCCCGTCCACACCTTCGTGCTCAACGGCGAGCGGGTGAGCGTCGACTGCGCCGACGACGTGCGCCTGCTCTGGGTGCTGCGCGACCTGCTGGGCGTCACCGGCCCGAAGTACGGCTGCGGCCTCGACGTCTGCAAGGCCTGCACCAGCCACATCAACGGCAAGGCCTTCAACCCGTGCTCCGTGCCGGTGGCGGACATCCAGCCGACCGACGAGGTCACCACCATCGAAGGGCTGCCGGCAACCGTCGGCCGGTCGCTGCACCCGATGCAGGAGGCCTGGCTGGACCACGACGTGCCGCAGTGCGGCTACTGCCAGCCCGGCCAGATCATGGCGGCAGTGGCGCTGGTGAAGGAGGCCCGCGCCAGTGGACGCACGATCACCGACGCCGACCTCGACGGCATCCGCAACGTCTGCCGGTGCGGCACCTACCACCGCATCCGGGAGGCGATCCAGGCCGGCGCTGCGCAGATGTAGCGCCCGCCACCGGGTCAGCCGGCGAGTGAGGCGTCGACGGTGAGGTCCTCGCCGACGCGGATGGCTTCGACGAGGCGTTCGCCACGGCGTACGACGCCGCCCGGCCAGACGACGGAGCGCACCAGGTCCCCCTCCACCCGGGCACCGGCGCCGACGACGCTCTCGCCGCCCGAGGCGTGGAGATTCGCGCGCAGGTAGTCCGCGGGGCTGCCGCAGTCGACGAAGAACGCGTCGGTGGGTACGACGCCGAGCCGGCCGGCCGCTTCGGCCTCGCGCCAGACGGCCTCGTAGAGGCCGGCCGGCTCGGGAGCGAGCCGGGAGATGTCCGTCCACGGCAGCAACGACATCCCGGCGAACCGCCACTGCCCACCGAAGTCGACGCGGCGCTCACCGGCCGGGACGACGAGCACCTGCGGTCGTTCGCCGTCCCAGGTCGAGACGAACGCCTCGACGTCGACGCCGGAGGTGTAGGCGTCGGCATTGGCGACGAGCAGACCCCGCCCGGCGACCCAGTCGCGCAGCGCGCCGACGGCGCCGGCGGTGCCCAGGGCTCGTGGTTGCTCGACCGACAGGTGGGCCCGGGCGCCGACGTGGGCGACGATCTGCTCGGCGAGGTGGTGCGCGTTGACTGCGACGTCGTCGGGTCCGCGGCAGGGGAGCGTGGCGAGCACGCGGTCCAGCAACGGCACGTTGCCGACGGGGCACAGCGCCTTGGGCCGCAACAGCGTCAGCGGCCGCAGCCTGGTGCCGGCCCCCGCTGCCAGCACCAGCGCCGCCAGGTCGCTCACGACGTGGCGGAGACAGCGTTGTGCGGTCGCGCGACCAGCAGCATCGACCCGCTCATCGCAGCTGCAGCACCTGGCTCGTCGGGCCCGTCAGGGCCGGCAGCGCGTCGAGCCGATGCCATCCGACCTCGAGGATCTCCGGTCCGCGGCGGCGCGGCTCGTCCGGCAGGTCGGCCTCCCAGCGGAAGACCACGTCGACCCGCCGAGGGTCCGGGTCGACGTTGGCCGTGGGAGGCGGCAGCTGGCCGGCGTCGAGCTCCAGTCGCAGCTCCTCGCGCAGCTCGCGCACCAGCGCCTGCGCCGGCGACTCGCCACGGTCCAGCAGGCCGCCCGGGAGCGCCCACCCGTGCGTGTGCCGCTGACGCACCAGCAGCACCTCGGTGGCCCCACCCCGCGGCGTACGCGTCACGACGAGCACCGCACCCACCGTGTAGCACGGCTTGACGGCGCGGACCAGCAGGCGCCGCAGGGGCGGCGGCAACCGGCGGTAGGTCGACAGCGCCGCGGCCTCCGCCCGGCGGGCGGTCCTCGATCGCACCCGCCCACCCTACGGAGCAGCGTTAAGGTCCGGATATGAGCGAGCCGATCCGGATCGGGAACTGCTCCGGCTTCTACGGCGACCGGTTGTCCGCCATGCGCGAGATGCTCGGGGGCGGCGAGCTCGACGTGTTGACCGGCGACTACCTCGCCGAGCTCACGATGCTGATCCTGTTCCGTACCCGGTTGAAGGATCCCGACAAGGGCTACGCGTCGACGTTCGTCCGCCAGCTCGAGGAGTGCCTCGGCCTCGCACACGACAAGGGGGTCCGGATCGTCGCGAACGCCGGCGGTCTCAACCCGGCCGGCTGCGCGAGCGCAGTGCGCCGACTCGCCGCCCGGCTCGGCATCCCGGTCTCGGTCGCGCACGTCGAGGGTGACGACCTGATGCCGAGGCTGCCGGAGCTGCGGGGGGCCGGCGTCGACCTGGCCAACCTCGACACCGGCGCGCCCCTCGCCGCCGACCCGGTCACCGCCAATGCCTACCTCGGCGGGTGGGGCATCGTGGCCGCGCTCGCCGAAGGCGCCGACGTGGTCGTCACCGGCCGCACGACCGACGCGTCGCTCGTCGTCGGGCCCGCGGCCTGGCACCACGGCTGGGCCCGCGACGACTGGGACGCGCTGGCCGGCGCCGTCGTCGCCGGGCACATCCTCGAGTGCGGCGGGCAGGCGACCGGCGGCAACTACGCCTTCTTCACCGAGGTGCCCGATGTCGAGCACGTCGGCTTCCCGCTGGCGGAGGTGCACGCCGACGGGTCGAGCGTCATCACCAAGCACCCCGGCACCGGTGGGCAGGTCAGCGTGGGCACCATCACGGCGCAGCTGCTCTACGAGATCGGCGGCCCGCGTTACCTCGGCCCCGACGCGACCGCGCGATTCGACTCGATCCGGCTGATGCAGGAGGGGCCGGACCGGGTGCGCGTACACGGCGTCGTCGGCGAACCGCCGCCGTCGACGGCGAAGGTCTGCATCAACCTGCTGGGTGGCTACCGCAACTCGATGACGTTCCTGCTCACCGGGCTCGACGTCGAGGAGAAGGCCGCGCTGGTCCGGCGCCAGCTCGAGCCGGTGCTGTCACGGGTGCAAGAGTCCGACGTCAGCCTGGCGCGCACCGACCACGAGGATCCCGAGACCAACGAGCGCGCCGTCGCGCAGCTGCGGATCACCGTGAAGGACCCAGACGCGACGCTCGTCGGCAGGGCGTTCTCGAGCACCGCGGTCGAGCTGGCACTCGCGTCGTACCCCGGCTGCACCATGACGGGACCGCCCGGTGACGGGTCTGCCTACGGCGTCTACTGGCCGGCGCTCGTGCCGGCCGCGACGGTGTCGCAGCGGGTGGTCCTCGACGACGGCCGCACCGTCGAGGTGCCGCCCACGCTCGCGGCCGGCGGCGAGGCGGCCGTGGCGGCGGCGCCCGCGGCAGCCGCGCCGGGTGGCGCGACCCGCCGGGTGGCCCTGGGCGCGGCATTCGGGGCCCGCTCGGGCGACAAGGGAGGCAACGCGAACCTCGGGGTGTGGGCGCGCAGCGACGCGGGCTATGGCTGGCTGGCCGAGCACCTGACCGTCGACGCGCTGCGCACACTGCTGCCGGAGGCAAAGGACCTCGAGGTCGAACGGCACGAGCTGCCGAACATCCGCGCCCTCAACTTCGTGCTGCACGGCCTGCTCGGTGCGGGCGTCGCCGCCTCGACCCGGCAGGACCCGCAGGCGAAGGGTCTGGGCGAGTGGCTGCGGGCCCGCCACGTCGACCTGCCGGTCGCGCTGCTCGAGGACTGACCGGTGCTGGTGTTCGCCCACCGGGGCGCGCGGTCGCTCTCGTTGGAGAACACCGTGCGCGCGTTCCGGCTGGGCCTGCGCAACGGCGCGGTCGGGCTCGAATCGGACGTGCGGGTGACCGCGGACGGTGTGCCCGTGCTCGCGCACGGCGCCCGCACGATCACCGGGCTCACGATCGCCCGGCGCACCCGCGCGCGGCTGCCGCGATGGGTCCCGTCGCTCGCCGACCTCTACGAGGGCTGCGGCACGGACTACGAGCTGAGCCTCGACGTGCGGGACGACGCGGCGATCCCCGCCGTGCTGGCCGTCGCCGGGGACTACGACGCCACCCACCGGCTCTGGCTGGTGACCGAGTCGTGGGAGGCGGCAGTGCAGTGGCGTACGACGCACGGCGACGGCTTCCGGCTCGCCCACTCGGTGCCGCAGCTCCCGGACGACCTGCCCGCGCACGCGACCCGGCTGGCGGCCGGCGGCATCGACGTGCTGAACGCTCCGGCCCGGTGCTGGACGGCGGACACCGTCGAGACGTGTCACGACGCCGAGCTGATGGCGTTCGGCTGGCGAGTGCTGTCGCGGCGCACCCGGCGCCGCGCCGAGCAGGTCGGCCTCGACGGGATCTACACCGACTGGCCGTGGCTGCTGGCCGCAGCGACCGACGGTCAGCCGGTGCGAGCGACGACGTAGTCGCAGAGCGACTCGAGCGCGTGCCGGGCCGGGCCGGCGGGCAGCGGGGCCAACGTCGCTCGGGCGTCGTCGGCCCACTGCTCGAGGGCCTTGCGCGCCTCGGCCATGACCGGGTGCGGCCGCAGCAGGGCCAGGACGTCGGCGAGCCGGCCGTCGTCGGTCAGATCGCCGTCGAGCAGGTCGCGCAGCTGCGGGTCGATGCCGCTGTCGGGTCGGAGCGCGAGCAGCACCGGCAGCGTGCGCACGCCCTCGCGCAGGTCGGTGCCCGGCGTCTTGCCGCTCTCTGTGCTCTCGCTGGCCACGTCGATGAGGTCGTCGGAGAGCTGGAAGGCCACGCCGATCTGCTCGCCGAACCTGGTCAGCAGGTCGGTCACCTGCGGGTCGGCGCCGGCCATCATGCCACCGAAGCGACCCGACGTCGCGATGAGCGAGCCGGTCTTGTCGCCGACGACGCGCAGGTAGTGCGCGACCGGGTCGACGCCCGACTCGGGGCCGACCGTCTCGCGGATCTGCCCCTCGCAGAGCCGCTCGAATGTCTGCGCCTGGATCCGCACCGCCTCGGGTCCGAGGTCGGCGAGGATGTCGGAGGCGCGGGCGAAGAGGAAGTCGCCGGTGAGGATCGCGATCGTGTTGGTCCAGCGGGAGTTGGCGCTCGGGGCTCCGCGGCGTACGTCGGCCTCGTCCATCACGTCGTCGTGGTAGAGCGTCGCCAGGTGGGTCAGCTCGACGACGACCGCCGCCGGCACCACCCCGCTGGCCGTGGGGTCACCGAACTGCGCCGCGAGCAGCACGAGCAGCGGGCGGAAGCGCTTGCCGCCGGCGTTGACCAGGTGCCGCGACGTCTCGGTCACGAACGGGTAGTCGCTCCGCGTCGAGGCGAGCAGCTGGACCTCGACCGCGTCGAGGCCCTCCTGCAGGTCGCGCCGCAACGCGGCGTCGACGGTGTCGATCCCGAACAGGCTGGACGACACGGGTCTCCTGGCGGTGGGTGACAGCGCGGGCTGTCAGCGGACGAACGGTACGGCGTCGCGGGCGAGGTGCAGGAACGGGTCGGGGTAGACGCCCAGCACCACGGTAACCGCGACCGCCATTGCCAGCGCCACGGCGGTGAACACACCCGGGAGCACGATCGTCGGGCCGACGGCCACGGGATCGGAGAAGTACATCAGCACGATGACGCGGATGTAGAAGAACGCCGTCACCGCGCTCATCACCAGGGCGACGATGACCACCGGCGTGGCGCCGCCGTCGATGCCGGCCAGGAACACGGCGTACTTGCCCGCAAAGCCGCTGGTGAGCGGGATGCCGGCGAGCGACAGCAGGAACAGCGTGACCACGCCGGCGAGCAGCGGGGCCCGCTTGCCCAGGCCCGCCCAGCGCGACAGGTGGGTCGCCTCGCCGTCGGCGTCGCGGACGAGGGCAAGGATGCCGAACGCGCCCACCGTGGTAACGCCGTAGGTCAGCAGGTAGAACAGCGAGCCCGACAGCCCGCGGCTGCTCGCGGCGATGACGCCGACCAGCACGAACCCGGCGTGCGCGATGGAGGAGTAGGCGAGCATCCGCTTGAGGTCCTGCTGCGTCACCGCGAACACCGCGCCGATGATCATCGTGAGGATCGCGACGGCCCACAGGATCGGGCGCCAGTCCCAGGTCAGCGGGCCGAAGCCGACGTAGAGCACCCGCAGCAGCGCGCCGAACGCGGCGACCTTCGTCGCCGCAGCCATGAACGCCGTGATCGGCGTGGGCGCACCGTGGTAGACGTCGGGGATCCAGACCTGGAACGGCGCGGCGCCGACCTTGAACAGCAGGCCCATGCCGAGCAGTCCGAGCCCGAGGTAGAGCAGCGAGTCGTTCTGCGCGGCGGTCTGCACGGCGTCGTGGATGCCGCTCAGCAGATCGGTGTTGGCGTAGCCGTAGAGCAGCGCCAGGCCGTAGAGGAAGAAGGCCGACGAGAAGGCGCCGAGCAGGAAGTACTTCAGGGCCGCTTCCTGGCTGAGCAGCCGCCGGCGCCGGGCCAGCCCGCACATCAGGTAGAGCGGGAGGGAGAGCACCTCGAGGGCGACGAACATCAGGAGCAGCGAGTTGGAGGCGGGGAACAGCAGCATGCCACCGACCGCGAGCAGGAACAGCGGGAAGACCTCGGTCTGCATGCGCCCACCGGCGGCGAGCGTGCGCTCCCCCACCGAGCCGGGTAGCTGGGAGGCCGCCGGGGTGAACGCCGACCCGCCCATCGCGGCGGAACGCTCGGCGACGAGCAGCACGGAGGCGATGGAGATCACGAGGATCGTGCCCCACAGGTAGAGCGAGGGGCCGTCGACGGCGACCGCGTCACGCGCGGTCAGGTAGACCCCGCTGTCGGCGATGACGATCGTCGCGATCAGCGCGCCGACGAGGCCGGTGAGGCTGACCACGACCTCGAGCAGCCAGCGCTGCGCCGCCGGCGCGAACGCCTCGACGAGCACGCCCACCGCGGCCATGCCGAGGACGATGAGGATCGGCGAGATCGCGAAGTAGTTGATGTTCGGCGTGTGGAACTGCGGCGCGGCCAGCAGCAGGGTCGAGGCGCCGCTCACGGCTGCTCCTCCGGGGACGCGACGGACGGTTGATGGTCACGCACGCCCGTCAGGTGCAGGGTCTGGGCGACCGCCGGGTTGATCGCGTCGAGCAGCGGCTTCGGGTAGAAGCCGAGCGCGATGATGAGCCCGATCACCGGCGCGATCACCCAGGCCTCGCGACGGGTGAGGTCGCGGGCTCCCTCGACGCCCTGGCGCACCGGCCCGTGCATCGTGCGTTGGTACATGATCAGGATGTAGAGCGACGCGAGCACGATGCCGAACACGGCCGCAACGGCGAGCGCACGGTGCGTCAGGAACGTCCCGATGAAGACCATGATCTCGCTGACGAAGCTGTTGAGCCCGGGCAGCGCGAGGCTCGACAGACCGGCGACGAGGAACACGCCGGCGAGCCACGGCGCGACCTTGCCCATGCCGCCGTAGTCCTCGATGAGGTTGCTGCCACGGCGGGTCGCCATGAAGCCGACGATGAGGAACAGCCCGGCCGTCGAGAAGCCGTGGTTGACCATGTAGAGCGTCGCCCCGGCGCCGCCCTGCTGGGTGAAGGCGAAGATGCCGAACACGATGAAGCCGAAGTGCGACACCGAGGTGTAAGCAATCAGCCGCTTGAGGTCGCGCTGACCGATCGCGAGCAGTGCGCCGTACAAGATGCTGACCACGGCGAACCCGCAGATGACCGGCCCCCACGTGGAGGCGGCATGGGGGAACAGCGGCAGGCAGTAGCGGATCATGCCGAAGGTGCCGACCTTGTCCATGACGCCGACGAGCAGCACGGCGCCGCCGGTCGGTGCCTCGTCGGCCGCGTCGGGCAGCCAGGTGTGCAACGGCCACAGCGGCGCCTTGATGGCGAAGGCGATCATGAAGCCGGCGAACAGCCACCCCTGCAGCGTCGGCGAGATGTGGTTGTGGACCTGGAGCAGCTCGGTGTAGTCGAAGGTGCCGCCGCCGGGCAGGTGCTGTGCTGCCGCGACGTAGAGGCCGATGACCGACGCGAGCATCAGCAGCCCGCCGAGCAGGCTGTAGAGCAGGAACTTCACCGCGGCGTAGGAGCTCTTGGCGCTCCCGGGGCTGCCGATGATGAAGTACATCGGCACGAGCATGGCTTCGAAGAAGATGTAGAAGAGGAACACGTCCAGCGACGCGAAGGCGCCGATCATCAGCGTCTCGAGCAGCAGGATCATGACGAAGTACGTCGTCGGGCTGCGCCGGCCCAGCTCCCGCTGGTCCCACGAGGCCAGGATGACGATCGGGACGAGCAGCGTGGTCAGGCCGATCAGCACGAGCGCGATGCCGTCGGCGCCGAGCTCGTAGTGCACGCCCCAGCTGGCGATCCACGTCTTCTTGGTGACGTACTGGAACAGCGCGCCGCCGGTGTGGAACAGCGCACTCATCCAGACGTCGACGACGAACGTCACGATCGCGGTCACCAGGGCGGTCAGCTTGACCAGCTGCGGCCGGTCCTTGGGCAGGAAGAGGATGGCCACGACACCGAGCAGCGGCAGGCCGCCGAGCAGGGTCAGCCAGGAGAAGCCGCCGCTGGTAGCACTCGTCAGGCCGCCCATGTCAGCCCACCGTCACGAGGATCAGGGCGGCCGCGATGCCGATCGCGCCGCCGAGCATCGACAGCGCGTAGGAGCGGACGAAGCCGTTCTGGATGCGCCGGCTGCGTGACGACGTGCCGCCGATCAGCGCGGCGGTGCCGTTGACCGCACCGTCGATGCCGCGCCCGTCGAAGAACACCAGCGCCCGGGTGAGGTACTGGCCGGGCCGCATGATCACCGACTCGTTGAACGCGTCGAAGTAGAGGCCGCGGCGGGCAGCCACCGTGGCGCCGCTGACTGCGACCGGCGCGGTGGTCGGCACCGGCCGCAGGTAGACCCGCCAGTAGGCCGCCGCGATGCCGCCGAGCATCGACGCCAGCGACAGCACGGTCAGCACCCAGGGCGACATCGTGTGCAGGCCCTGCTCGGCGGGCTTGCCGAGCACGGGCTCGAGCCAGTCGGACAGGCCGTTGCCGATGAGCAGCACCCCGCCGGCCAGCGCCGAACCGGCCGCGAGGATCGCCATCGGCACGGTCATCACCTTCGGCGACTCGTGCGGGTGCACGTCGTCGGTCCAGCGGCGCTCGCCGAAGAACGTCATGATCATCAGCCGCGTCATGTAGCACGCGGTGAGGAAGACGCCGAGCAGCGCGACCGACCCGAGTGCCAGGCCCTCGACCCCGCCGAGGTCGAACGCCGACTCGATGATCTTGTCCTTGGAGAAGAATCCCGCGAAGCCCGGGAATCCGATGATCGCGAGGTAGCCCATGCCGAACGTCACGAACGTGACCGGCATGACCTTGCGCAGCCCGCCGTAACGTCTCATGTCGACCTGGTCGTTCATGGCGTGCATGACCGAGCCGGAGCCCAGGAACATGTTGGCCTTGAAGAAGCCGTGGGTCAGCAGGTGGAAGATGCCCCAGACGTAGCCGATGGGGCCGAGGCCGACAGCGAGGAACATGTAGCCGATCTGGCTGATCGTCGACATCGCGAGGACCCGCTTGATGTCGTCGTAGGCCAGGCCGATCAGCGCACCGATGACGAGCGTCAGGGCGCCGACCGCGGCCACCGCCATCCGCGCGTCGGGTGCGCCGTCGAAGATCGGGTTGGACCGGGCGATCAGGTAGACACCCGCGGTGACCATCGTCGCCGCGTGGATCAGCGCCGAGACGGGGGTCGGGCCCTCCATCGCGTCAGCGAGCCAGGTGTGCAGCGGGAACTGCGCCGACTTGGCGCAGCCGGCGAGCAGCAGCAGGAAGCCGACCGCGGTGAGCGTGGTCTGGTGCGTGTGCCCGGCAGCCTGGAAGATGTCGCTGAAGCTGACCGAACCGAAGTCGGCGAAGAACAGCATGATGGCGATCGACAGGCCCATGTCGCCGACGCGGTTGACGACGAACGCCTTCTTGGCCGCGGTCGCCGCGGTCGGCTTGTAGTGCCAGAAGCCGATGAGCAGGTACGACGCGAGGCCGACGCCCTCCCAGCCGACGTAGAGCAGCAGGTAGTTGTCGGCGAGCACCAGCAGGAGCATCACCGCGACGAACAGGTTGAGGTAGGCGAAGAACCGCTTGCGGTTGGGGTCGTCGGCCATGTAGCCGACCGAGTAGATGTGGATCAGCGAGCCCACGCCGGTGATGAGCAGCACGAAGCACATCGACAGCGGGTCGAGCAGCAGCGCCGCATCGACGTGCAGCGAGCCGCTGGGGATCCAGTGGAAGAGCATCTGGTCGAACTGCCGGTGGTGCGCCGATTCGCCGAGCAGCGACACCAGCAGCACCAGGGCGATGACGAAAGAGCCGAGCGGAGCGGCCACGCCGAGCCGGTGGCCCCAGCTGTCACCGCGACGGCCCGACAGCAGCAGCACCGCGGCACTGACGATCGGCAGCAGGATGAGTACGACGGTGAGGTCGTAGATCCCGTGCGCGGCGGCGTACGGCGCAGCATGACTCACGACGTTGCTCACAGCGTCCATTCGCGTCAGTACTTCAGCAGGTTGGCGTCGTCGACCGACGCGGAGCGCCGCGTGCGGAAGATCGTGATGATGATGGCAAGCCCGACCACGACCTCGGCGGCGGCCACCACCATCACGAAGAACGCGATGATCTGACCGTCGAGCGTGCCGTTGAGCCGCGAGAACGTGACCAGCGTCAGGTTGACCGCGTTGAGCATCAGCTCGATGCACATGAAGACGACGATCGCGTTGCGCCGCAGCAGGACCCCCGTGGCGCCGACCGTGAACAGCACGGCCGACAGGAAGAGGTAGTAGTCGACGTTCATCGCGAGGCCCCCGCGGAGTGGTGAGCGCCGGCGAGCAACTTCGTGGGGTGCGTCACTTGTCGAGCTCCTTCTCGACCTCGCCGACCCGCGGCCGGGCACCGGAGACCTGCAAGATCTCGGGCACGCTGCCTTCGGCGATGCTGCCGTCGGGCAGCAGGGCCGGGGTGTCGACCGCGTCGTGGTTGGCGTAGACGCCGGGACCGGGAAGCGGTGACGGGGTGCCGCCGGGGCGGAACCGCGCGAGCATCAGCTCGCGCTGCGACAGCTTGCGCACCAGCCGCTCGCGGTGCGCCAGCACCATCGCGCCCAGCGCGGCGGTGATGAGCAACGCGCTGGTCGCCTCGAACGCGATGATGTAGCGGTCGAACAGCAGGTTGGCGACGCCGGTCACGTTGCCGTCGGAATTGGCCTGCGCGAGGCCGCCGGGGTGCGCGGTGATGACCGCAGAGCCGATGGCGGCGATCAGCAGGACGACGATGCCGAGGCCGAAGAGGACGGCGACCGGCCGCTGCCCCCGGATCGTCTCGATCAACGAGTCGCTCGAGTCGACGCCCACGAGCATCAGCACGAACAGGAACAGCATCATGATCGCGCCGGTGTAGACGATCACCTGCACGAACGCGAGGAACGGCGCGTCCTGCGCGGCGTAGAACGCCGCCAGGCACAACATGTCGATCGCAAGGAACAGCGCCGCGTGCACGGCGCTGCGCGCCGTCACGAGCAGGATCGCGGCGACGAACGCGATCGGCGCGAGGATCCAGAACAGCGCCGCCTCGCCGGCACTCGTGCCCGCGCCACCGGAGGCCAGGTGCAGCGCGACGCCGGTCATGCGTCGGCTCCGGATCCGGAGGACGCGCCCCGCATCGTCGGGCCCGTGCCGGTGGCCTGCTCTGGGTCGAGCCGCCCCTCGATGTCGGGGTCGCCGGGGACCGCGGAGGCGGCGAGGCCGGTCCCGTCGTAGTAGGCCTGCTCGTCGTCGCCGAGCCGCATCGGGTGCGGCGGCTGCTCCATCCCGGGCAGCAGCGGCGCGAGCAGCTGCTCCTTGGTGAAGATGAGGTCGCTGCGGCTGTCGTCGGCGAGCTCGTACTCGTTGCTCATCGTCAGCGCGCGGGTCGGGCAGGCCTCGATGCACAGCCCGCAGAAGATGCAGCGCAGGTAGTTGATCTGGTAGATGCGGCCGTAGCGCTCGCCCGGCGAGAAGCGCGCCTCGGGGGTGTTGTCGGCCCCCTCGACGTAGATGGCGTCGGCCGGGCAGGCCCAGGCGCACAGCTCGCAGCCGACGCACTTCTCCAGACCGTCGGGGTGACGGTTGAGCACGTGCCGGCCGTGGTAGCGCGGCGCGGACGGCCGCTTCTCCTCGGGGTACTGCTCGGTGTTGACCTTGCGGAACATCGTCGCGAAGGTCACCCCGAACCCCTTGATGGGGTTGAGGAAGTCGGGCAGCTCAGGCACCGGTCACCTCCGCGGTCGTCGTCACCGTGTCGCGCCCGGCGGCCCGGCCACCGGACACGAGGTCCAGGTCGGGCACCGGGAACGACGACTGGTCCTCGACCAGGTCGTCGGGTTGGCGGAGCTCGCGGATGTCCCTGCGCGCCGGCCACACGGCGACCGCGAGCAGCACGATGGCCAGCGGGATGCCGATGTAGGCCATCAGCGACGTCCGCGACAGGCCCTCGATGCTGTACTGCCGGACCGCAGCGACGACCATCAGCCACACCAGCGCCGTGGGGATCAGCCACTTCCAGCCCAGGTGCATGAACTGGTCGTAACGCATCCGCGGCAGCGTGCCGCGCAGCCAGATGAAGATGAACAGGAATGTGAACAGCTTCATCAGGAACCACAGGATCGTGATCCAGCCGCTGTCGGCGCCGTCCCACAGCGAGAACGGCCAGAACGGTCGCCAACCGCCGAAGAACATCGTGACCATCAGCGCGGAGACCGTGGTCATGTTGACGTACTCCGCGAGGAAGAACATTGCGAACTTCAGCGAGGAGTACTCGGTGTGGAAGCCGCCGACGAGCTCCCCTTCGGCCTCCGGCAGGTCGAACGGTGCGCGGTTGGTCTCGCCGACCATCGAGATGCCGTAGATGATGAACGACACCGGCAGCACCCAGAAGAACCACCGGCTGTGCTGCGCGCCGACGATCTGTGACGTCGACAGGGAGCCGCTGTAGAGGAAGACCGCGACGAACGACAGGCCCATCGCGACCTCGTAGCTGATGACCTGCGCCGCCGAGCGCAGGCCGCCGAGCAGCGGGTAGACCGAGCCGCTCGCCCAGCCGCCGAGCACGATGCCGTAGACCCCGAACGACGACGCGGCGAGGATGAAGAGGATCGCCACCGGCAGGTCGGTGACCTGCAGATGCGTGTGGTGGCCGAACATCGACACGGTCGCGCCGAACGGGATGACGGCGAACGCCGACAGCGCCGCCACCGTCGAGATGATCGGCGCCAGCACGTAGACCGGCTTGTCGACCATCGCCGGGATCAGGTCTTCCTTCAGCGCGAGCTTGATGCCGTCGGCCAGACCCTGCACGAGCCCGAACGGGCCGACCCGGTTGGGGCCCAGCCGCTGCTGCATCCGCGCCACGACCCGGCGCTCCGCCCAGATCATGAACAGCACCGTCAGCACCAGGAACAGGAAGACGACGATGCACTTGACGAGCACGACGTACCACGGGTCGGGCCCGAAGGAGGGCACCTCCTGGCTGTGCGCGGCGAGCAGCATCGCGCCGGTCATGCGGTGACCCCCTTGTCGGCGCTGAGGCGTACGACGCCGCCGTGGTCCGCCCCGAGCTGCTCGCGCACGTGCGACCCGGGTGAGTGGGTCGGCAGCCAGACGACGTCGTCGGGCAGGTCGGCGAGCACCAGCGGCGCAGTGACCGACCCGCGGTCGGTGCTCACCGTCACCGGGTCACCGGCGGCGACGCCGAGCCGCTGCGCGGTGGCCGGGGACAGGTGCAGCCGCAGCTGCCGCCGGGTGCCCGCCAGGTGCGGCTCGTGGTCCTGCAGCCGCCCGTCGTCGAGCAGCCAGTGCCAGGTCGCAAGGACCGCCTCCCCGGCGCCGGGGCGCGCGGGTGCGCCCGCGGCCACGCTCGGGCCGGCGGGCCGGGCGCCGTTCCAAGCACCGAGCGCGCGGATCTGGTCGCGGATCGCGTCGAGGTGGGGCGTGTCGATGTCGAGGCCCATCTCCTCGGCGAGCGTGTGCAGCACGCGGAAGTCGGGCAGCGCACCGGTGCCGCGCAGCGTCGGCTCGAACGAGCGGACCCGCCCCTCCCAGTCGAGGTAGGTGCCCCCCTTCTCGACCGCCGGCGCGACGGGGAGCACGACGTCGGCACGCAGGGTGACCGGGCTCTCGCGCAGGTCGATGCTGATGACGAACGGCACCTCGTCGAGCGCCGCGTCGAACAGCTGCGGGTCGGGGGTGTCGGCCGGATCGACACCGGCGACGATCAGCGCGTCGATCTCGCCCGCCAGCACGGCCTGCAGGATGGCGGTGGCGTCGCGGCCGGGCTCGGCCGGCACGTCGTGGGCCCAGCAGTCGGCGACCTGGCGGCGCGCGTCTGCGTCGGCCAGCGGACGGCCGCCGGGCAGCAGGTCGGGCAGGCAACCCGCGTCGAGGGCGCCTCGCTCCCCGGCCCGCCGCGGCACCCAGGCGAGCTTCGCGCCGGTGGCGTCGGCGAGCCGGGCCGCCGCGGTCAGCGCGCCCGGGACCCGGGCCATCCGTTCGCCGACGAGGATCACCGCTCCCGGCGTACGCAGCGCGTCGGCGGCCGCGGAACCGTGCTCGCCGGCGGCCGACGCGTCGGCCCCCGACAGCGCCGCGAGCACGCGCGCCTCGTCGCCGGGGACCGCCTGCAGCAGGCGACCGCGGGTCTTGGTGACGCTGGGCGTGACGAACGGCGCGATCGAGAAGACCTGCAGCGCCTTGCGCGACGCCTTGCGCAGCCGCAGGAAGACGATCGGCGACTCCTCCTCGGGCTCGAAGCCGACGAGCAGCACCGCCGGTGCGTCCTCGAGGTCTGCGTAGGTCACGTCGAGATAGCGACCGGCGACCCGGGCGGCGAGGAACTCCTGCTCCTCCACCGAGTGCGGGCGGGCCCGGAAGTCGATGTCGTTGGTGCCGAGTGCGACGCGGGCGAACTTCGCGTAGGCGTAGGCGTCTTCGACGGTCAGCCGCCCGCCCGTCAGCACCCCGACCCGGCGACCCGCCGCGGTCAGCGCCTGCGCAGCGGCGGCGAGGGCCTCGCTCCACGACGTCGGCTGCAGGTATCCCTCGTCGTCACGGACCCGCGGCTCGGTGACCCGGTCGTGGAACGCGTAGGTGAACGCCCAGCGACCCTTGTCGCAGTTCCACTCCTCGTTGACCTCCGGGTCGTCACCGGCGAGGCGCCGCATGACCTTGCCGCGACGCCAGTCGGTGCGCTGCTGGCAGCCGGAGGCGCAGTGCTCGCAGATGCTGGGCGTCGACACGAGGTCGAAGGGGCGGGCGCGGAACCGGTAGGACGCACCGGTCAGCGCGCCGACCGGGCAGATCTGCACGGTGTTGCCGCCGAAGTAGGACTCGAACGGCTCCTCTTCGAAGATCGCCACCTGCTCGAGTGCGCCGCGCTCGAACAGCTCGATGAACGGGTCACCGGCGATCTGCTGGGCGAACCGCGTGCAGCGGGTGCAGAGCACGCAGCGCTCGCGGTCGAGCAGGATCTGGCTGGAGATCGCGATCGGCTTCGGGTAGGTGCGCTTGACGTCGTGGAAGCGGCTCTCCGCGTAGCCGTTGGCCATCGACTGGTTCTGCAACGGGCACTCGCCGCCCTTGTCGCAGATGGGACAGTCGAGCGGGTGGTTGACCAGCAGGAACTCGATGTTGCCGGCCTGCGCCTTCTCCGCCACCGGCGAGGTCATCTGGGTGCGCACGATCATGCCCTCGGTGACCGTCGTCGTGCAGGCGGCGAGCGGCTTGCGCTGGCCCTCCACCTCGACGAGGCACTGCCGGCAGGCGCCGATCGGGTCCAGCAGGGGGTGCTCGCAGAAGCGCGGGATCTGGACGCCGATCTGCTCGGCGGCGCGAATGACGAGCAGGCCCTTCGGCACCGACATCTCGATGCCGTCGATCGTGACCGTGACGTGGTCGGCCGGGCGTTCGGGCAGCCCGCCCTCGCCGTTGGACGCGCTGGTCGAGGTGACAGTCATCAGCCGCGTGCTCCTGCGGCGGCGAACAGCGTGGACGCCGTCGGGTCGAAGGGACAGCCGCGCTCGGTGAAGTGCGCGACGAACTCGTCTCGGAAGTACTGGATGGAGGACACGACCGGACTGGTCGCGCCGTCGCCGAGTGCGCAGAACACCCGCCCGAACATGTTGTCGCACACGTCGAGCAGCGTGGTGATGTCCTCCTCGGTTCCGGTGCCGCGCTCGAGCCGGTCGAAGATCTGCACCATCCAGAACGTGCCTTCGCGGCAGGGCGAGCACTTGCCGCAGGACTCGTGGGCGTAGAACTCCGTCCAGCGCTGGACGGCGCGCACGACGCACGTGGTCTCGTCGAAGATCTGCAGCGCCTTGGTGCCGAGCATCGAGCCGGCCGACTGCATGCCTTCGTAGTCCAGCGGCACGTCGAGGTGCTCGGCCGTCAGCAGCGGCGTCGACGACCCGCCGGGAGTCCAGAACTTCAGCCGGTGACCCTCACGTACGCCGCCGGCCAGGTCGAGCAGCTCGCGCAGGGTTACGCCCAGCGGGGCTTCGTACTGGCCCGGCCGGGTCACGTGCCCGGACAGCGAGTAGATCGTGAAGCCGGGCGACTTCTCGGTGCCCATCTTGCGGAACCAGTCGGCCCCGCCGGCCACGATGGCCGGCACGCTGGCGATCGACTCGACGTTGTTGATGACCGTCGGGCTCGCGTAGAGGCCCGCGACGGCCGGGAACGGCGGGCGCAGCCGCGGCTGCCCCCGATAGCCCTCGAGCGAGTCGAGCAGCGCGGTCTCCTCGCCGCAGATGTAGGCACCCGCGCCCGCGTGCACGACGACGTCGAGGTCGTAGCCGGTGCCGAAGACGCCCTTGCCGAGGTAGCCCTTCGCATAGGCGTCCGCGACCGCGGCCTGCAGCCGGCGGACGATGTGCAGCACCTCGCCGCGCACGTAGATGAAGGCCTGGTTGGCACGGATCGCGTAGGACGAGATGACGATGCCCTCGAGCAGGGTGTGCGGGCTCGCCAGCAGCAGCGGCATGTCCTTGCAGGTGCCGGGCTCGCTCTCGTCGGCGTTGACCACGAGGTAGTGCGGCTTGCCGTCGCCCTGGGGGATGAAGCCCCACTTGTTGCCGGTGGGAAAGCCGGCGCCGCCACGACCGCGCAGGCCGGAGTCCTTGACGAGCTGGATGACGGCGTCGGGCTCCATCGCCAGCGCCTTGCGCACGGCCTGGTAGCCGCCCTGCGCCTCGTAGGCGTCCAGCGTCCAGGAGCGCTCCTGGTCCCAGTTGGCCGACAGCACAGGCGTGAGGTTCACTCCGCACCCCTCTCCATGGCGGGTGCGCTGTCGCCGCGCTCGCGGGCGAGCTTGAGCCCGACCAGGGTCTCGGGACCGGCCGAGGGACCCTCGTCGGCCCGGCCGTCGTAGAAGCCCGCGAGCACGCGCGCCGCCTCCCGCCAGGTGCACAGCGTCGCGCCGCGGGTCGGCATCGGCGGGTCGCCCGCCCGCAACCGGTCGACCAGCTGGCGGGCCGACTCCGGCGTCTGGTTGTCGAAGAACTCCCAGTTGACCATCACGACCGGAGCGAAGTCGCAGGCGGCGTTGCACTCGATGTGCTCCAGCGTCACCTTGCCGTCGTCGGTCGTCTCGTCGTTGCCGACCCCGAGATGCTCCTTTAACGCCGCGAAGATCGCGTCACCGCCCATGACCGCGCACAGCGTGTTGGTGCAGACGCCGACGTGGTAGTCGCCGACCGGCTCGCGCTTGTACATCGTGTAGAACGTCGCGACCGCGGCCACCTCCGCCTTGGTCAGCCCGAGCTCCTCGGCGCACAGCGCGATGGCGTCGGGGGTCACGTAACCCTCCTCGGCCTGGCACAGGTGCAGCATCGGCAGCAGCGCGCTGCGCGGCTGCGGGTAGCGCGCGATGATCTCGCGGGCCTCCGCCCGCGTCTTCTCACTCAGTGCCACTAGCGGTCCACTCCACCCATGACGGGGTCGATGCTCGCCACGCTGGCGACGACGTCGGCCACCATGCCGCCCTCGCAGAGCGCGGAGACGGCCTGCAGGTTCGTGAACGACGGGTCGCGGAAGTGGCACCGGTAGGGCCGGGTGCCTCCGTCGCTGACCATGTGCACGCCCAGCTCACCGCGCGGCGACTCGATCGCCTGGTAGACCTGCCCGGGCGGCACCCGGAAGCCCTCGGTCACCAGCTTGAAGTGATGGATCAGCGCCTCCATCGACGTACCCATGATGTGGCGGATGTGGTCGAGGGAGTTGCCCAGCCCGTCGGGACCGAGAGCCAGCTGCGCCGGCCAGGCGATCTTCTTGTCGGCGATCATCGTCGGTCCGGGCCGCAGCCGGTCGAGCGCCTGCTCGATGATCTTGAGCGACTCGCGCATCTCCTGCATCCGCACCAGGTAGCGGGAGAAGTTGTCGCCGTCCGGGTGGGTCGGCACGTCGAAGTCGTAGGTCTCGTAGCCGCAGTAGGGCATCTCCTTTCGGAGGTCCCACTGCAGGCCGGCCGCACGCAGCATCGGCCCGGTGACGCCGAGGGCCACGGCCCCGGCGACGTCGAGGTAACCGGTGCCCTTGAGCCGAGCCTTCCAGATCGGCTGCCCCGTGAGCAGCTTGTCGTACTCGTCGATCCGCTCCGGCATGATCTTCAGGAACTCGCGGATCTTCTCGACCGCGCCGGGTGGCAGGTCCTGCGAGACGCCGCCCGGCCGCACGTAGTTGTGGTTCATCCGCAGGCCGGTGATCATCTCGAAGATGTCGAGGATGATCTCCCGCTCACGGAACCCGTAGAGCATCATCGACATCGCGCCGAGCTCCATGCCACCGGTCGCCAGCCACACGCAGTGGGAGGCGATGCGGTTGAGCTCCATCATCAGCACGCGGATCACGTTGACCCGCTCGGGGATCTGGTCGGTGACGCCGAGCAGCTTCTCGACCGCGAGCGAGTAGGCCGTCTCGTTGAAGAACGGCGACAGGTAGTCCATGCGCGTCACGAACGTGACGCCCTGCACCCAGTTGCGGTACTCGGTGTTCTTCTCGATGCCGGTGTGCAGGTAGCCGATGACGACCCGCGCCTGAGTGACGGTCTCGCCCTCGAGCTCGAGCACCAGGCGCAGCACCCCGTGCGTCGACGGGTGCTGCGGGCCCATGTTGATGACGATCCGCTCGGCCTCCAGCGGGTCGACACTCTCGACGATCGTGTCCCAGTCGCCCCCGCCGACGGTGAAGACGCGCTCTTGTGTCGCCTCGCTCATGCGTAAGCCCTCCGCTCGTCCGGCGGTGGCACCTGGGCGCCCTTGTACTTCACGGTCACGCCGCCCAACGGGTAGTCCTTGCGCTGCGGGTGGCCCGGCCAGTCGTCGGGCATCTCGATGCGGGTCAGCCCCGGGTGGCCGTCGAAGATGATGCCGAAGAAGTCCCAGGTCTCGCGCTCGTGCCAGTTGGCGCCCGGGTAGACCTCGACGACCGACGGCACGTGCGGGTCGTCGACCGTGACCGACACCTCGAGCCGCAACCGGCGGCGATAGGTCATCGACAGCAGCTGGTAGACCGCGTGCAGCCGGCGGCCGGACGGGTCGTTCGGGTAGTCGGTGCCGGACACGCCGCTGCACATCTCGAACCGCAGCGCGGGGTCGTCACGCAACCGGCGTACGACGTCGAGGAGGCGCTCCCGGCGCAGGTGCAGCGTCAGCTCTCCCCGGTCGACGACGACCCGCTCGACCGCGTCGCCGAAGTCGGGCACCACCCGCTCCAGCGTGTCGGTGACCTCGTCGAACCAGCCGCCGTAGGGCCGTGGCGACGACGCCGGCCGCAGACCGCGGACGACCAGGCCGCCGAAGCCGGAGGTGTCGCCGCTGCCCTGGACCCCGAAGGCGCCGTGCCGCTCTACCGGACCCTCGCTCATGCGGCACCACCGAGCGGCGTGCCGGCCGAGCGAGCGGTGTCGCGCTCGATCGGCTTGAGGTAGGGCGACTCGCCGATCTTCGTCGGCGGCAGCTTGCCGGACAGCGGGCCGGTGCGGATCTTGTCGTGCAGCTTGAGGATCGAGTCCATCAGCATCTCCGGCCGCGGCGGGCAGCCGGGGAGGTACATGTCGACGGGTACGACGTGGTCGACGCCCTGCACCACGGCGTAGTTGTTGAACATGCCGCCGCTGGACGCGCAGACGCCCATCGCGATGACCCACTTCGGGTCGGGCATCTGGTCGTAGATCTGCCGCAGCACGGGAGCCATCTTCTGGCTCACCCGACCGGCAACGATCATCAGGTCGGCCTGCCGCGGCGTCGCCGAGAAGCGCTCCATGCCGAAGCGCGCCAGGTCGTAGCGACCGGCCCCGGTGGCCATCATCTCGATCGCGCAGCAGGCCAGCCCGAACGTCGCCGGCCAGACGGAGTTCTTGCGGGCCAGCCCCACCGCCTGCTCGACGGTGGTGAGCAGGAAGCCGCTCGGCAGTTTTTCCTCGATGCCCATGTCAGCTCACTCCCAGTCCAGCCCGCCGCGACGCCACACGTAGGCGTAGACGACGAAGACGGCGGCGATGAACAGGACCATCTCGACGAGCCCGAACCAGCCGAGGTGGCCGAACGCCACGGCCCACGGGTACAAGAAGATGATCTCGATGTCGAAGACGATGAAGAGCATCGCCGTCAGGTAGTACTTCACCGGGAAGCGGTGCCCGGCGAACGCCTGGGGCGTCGGCTCGATGCCGCACTCGTAGGCCTCGAGCTTCGCGCGGTTGTAGCGCTTGGGCCCGGCAAGCGCGCTCGCCGCGATCGAGAAGACCGCAAAGCCCAGCGCGAGCGCGAACAGGATGACGATCGGCGCGTAGATCCCGAGCATGGTGCCTCCTCTCTCGTGGTCGGACGGTGCGCGTCAGGCGGCCGGGGCGAGCTTGGTGAGCGCGTTGATGATGCGGTCGTGGGTGTCGGCGGAACGCGGGTCGGTGAGGTTGGCCAGCAGCTTCAGCGTGAAGCGCATCAGCGTCGGGTGCGGCAGGCCGTGCCGGGTGGCGAGCTTCATCACCGACGGGTTGCCGATCAGCTGCACGAAGATGCGGCCCAGCGTGTAGTAGCCGCCGTAGGCGTCCTTGAGCGCCCGCGGGTATGCCTGCAACGCGCGCTCCCGGGCCACGCCCTCGGGCCGCGCGAGCGCCTGCACCACGACGTCGGCGGCCATCTCGCCGGACTCCATCGCATAGGCGATGCCCTCGCCGTTGAAGGGGTTGACCATCCCGCCGGCGTCACCGAGAAGCAGCGCGCCGTCGCGGTAGTGCGGCTGGCGGTTGAAGCCCATCGGCAACGCACTGCCCCGGACCGGACAGGTGGCGTTGTCCTCGACGTAGCCCCACTCCGCGGGCATCGACGACAGCCACCGCGTGAGCAGGTCCTTGTAGTCGGTGTTGCGGAAGGCCTCGCTGGTGTTGAGGATCCCGAGCCCGACGTTGCTGGTGCCGTCGCCCATGCCGAAGATCCAGCCGTAGCCGGGCAGCAGCCGGCCCTCCCCCGGTCGGCCGTCCCACAGCTCGAGCCACGACTCGAGCCAGTCGTCGTCGTGGCGGGGACTGCGGTAGTAGCGGCGTACGGCGACGCCCATCGGGCGGTCCTCGCGCTTGCGCAGCCCGAGCGACAGCGCGAACCGGCTGGAGTTGCCGTCGGCGACCAGCACCACCTGCGCGCGGTGGGTGGCCCCGTCCTTGGTCGTGACGCCGACGACCCGTCCGGTGCGCTCGTCACGCACCGGACCCGTCACGGCCGTGCGCTCGTGCAACCGGGCACCGGCCTTCTGGGCGGTGCGGGCGAGCAGCTCGTCGAAGTCGGTGCGCGGGCGTACCAGGCCGTAGTCGGGGTAGGTGGCGAGATCGGGCCAGGGCAGCTGCAGCCGCATGCCGCCGCCGATGATGCGCAGGCCACGGTTGTGCAGCCAGCCGGCTTCGGGAGAGGTGTCGATGCCCATGCGCAGCAGCTGGCGGACCGCGCGCGGCGTCAGGCCGTCGCCGCAGACCTTTTCCCGGGGGAACTCCGCCTTCTCCAGCAGCAGGACGTCGATCCCCGCCTGCGCGAGGTGGTAGGCCGCCGTCGAGCCTGCCGGCCCGGCCCCGACGACGACGACATCAGCCGCGGAATCGACCGCTGTCGCGGGCATGCTCGGGGGCATGGGCTTTCCTCGGCGGGGTGTGCGGGTCCGGTCATCGGCTCTTCCGTGCGCTTGTGAACGCCTTCACGAGCGCGGAGCCAGTGTAGGCGCCGACCCCCGGCCGCCTGGAGACCGCCCCTACCTTCGGCAGGCCTCCCGCAGCCGCTGCACGATCTCCAGGGCACCCGCGTCCTTCTCGACGTAGGCGTCTGCACCGCGCCGCAACGCGGTGGCCGCGTAGCTAGCCGCCTCGAAGGCCGAGAACACCACGATCGTCGCGTCGGGCAGCAGCCGGCGCAGACCGGTGAGCGCGTCGAAGCCGCTCATGACCGGCAGGCCGAGGTCGAGCACGACGAGGTCGGGCCGCTCGGCGGCGGCGGCTGCCAGGGTCTGCACCCCGTCGACCGCGCGAGCGACGACCTCGAAGTCGTCCTCCATCTCCAGCAGCAGGCACAGCAGCTGGTGCAGCCCGGGCGCGTCCTCGGCGACGAGGACCCGGGTGCGGCGGGTGCGCGCGGTCCTGGCCCGCGCTGCGGCGGGGCGCGGCTCGGCGGGGCCGGCGGTGGCCGTGGACGGTGCGCACGACGTGGCTGCCATGAGCACAGTGTTCATGGAAAGAAGGTCGGCGTCTGTAGCACGGGACTACGTGACGACTTCGGTCCATATCGGACGGGTGGGGCGGATCACCCACACGGGCCCACGAGAGCGAGTGCCGCACCCCCCGGTCGGAGTGCTCCCTATGGACCAGTCAGTCGTCGGACGGGGACCGGCGGGCGAACATCTCGTCGACCGCGGCGTCCTCGGCCGCGGTGCGCTGCGCGAACTTCACCCGCCGTTGCTGGATCTGCCGGCTCAGTGCCTGCCCCACCACCACGCGCTGGCGGCCGAGCACGAACCAGCTGGCGATGCCCGAGAGCACGAGGGCGAAGAGCGCGAGCAGCATCCCGCGGAAGCCCGCGAGCCACAGGATGCCGCCGAACAGGAGCAGCAGGCCGAGCCGCGCCACGTTGTAGAGCAGGAACGCGCGCCCGGGCCCGCCGGCCTCAGGTGTCGGTGTCGACGTCATCACTGCCAATGTACGACGCAGGGGCCCGGCGGTGGATCGCCGAGCCCCTGCAGTGAGGGGGTCACCCCGTGGTTCTGGTCAGCCCTGCACCGACCGCCAGCGCCGGATGCCGAGGGCGGCACCGACGAGGACGAGCGCGGTCAGCGGCACCCACCCGGCGAGTCCGGTCATCGGCAACGGGCTGCCCGACGGCGTGCCGGCCGGCGTGCCGCCCGGGGTCGTCTGCGGGGTGGAGGTGCTGCCGGGCCGGGCCTGGGCGAGGTCGCTCATCGACCCGATCGTCAGCGACAGCGGCGATCCGGCGAGGGTGGCGTGCGCCTGCTGCGACTGCGGCACCAGGTTGGCGACGCCGGGCAGCGCGACCGCGTCGGGGATCGACAGCCCGGCCCAGTCGATCTGCAGCGCGGTGACCGCCGCCCGCGCGGCCTGCAGGCCGCCGACCGGGTCGAGCGAGGTCGACTTCTGCAGGACCTTGACCACCGGCACCGGCACCTTGAGGTCCGGCAGCTGGGGGACGCTCGACAGCACCGAGGACAGCTGACCCAGCAGCCCCGAGATCTTCGACTGCACGCCGCTGAGCGTGCTGCCGACGAGGCTGGTGATGTCGGCGGTGCTGCTACCCGTGACCGCCTTGAGGATGTCGGTGTTGGCGACCTTCAGCCCCTCGACGGTGCCGGTCACGTCCGCCTTGTGGGTGGTGCCGGCCTCGGCGAGCGTCGAGACGTCGAGCTTGGCCAGCGAGACCAGCGGTGTCCCGTCGAGGATGCCGAGGATCTGCGTGACCAGCGGGCCGGTCACGCCGGACAGCTGGTTGGTGAGGCTCGTCAGCTGCGCCTGCAGCGCGTCGATCGCGGCCTGCAGCTGCGAGATCAGCGTGCTGAGGTTCGAGCTCGACAGCGCCGTCTGGGCACTGGTCAGCGTCGAGCAGGCCGTCGCGAACTGCGTGATCAGACTCGACTGCCCGATGGTCGTGAGCACGGTCTGGATCGCGCTGGGCACCGCCGGGCAGTTCGAGGTGGACAGCGACAACCCGCTGCCCAGAGGCGTGCCACCCAGCGCCGCATTGACCGACGAGATGACCGAGTTGAGCTGCGTCTGGGCGCTCGTGACGGCGCCCTGCAGCTGGCTGAGCTGACTCTGGTCGGAGGTGAGCGTCGCGGTCTGGCTGGTGATCTGCTGCGTCACGCTGTCGATCTGCGACTGCAGCGAGTCGATCTGGGCGTTGACCTGGCTCACGGCCTGGTCGAGGGTCGCGGTCGACAGGCCCAGCCCGTCCACGAGGTTGAGCAGGGTGTCGAGCGGCAGCTTCGACAGGTCGAGGCCGAGCCCGCCGAGCAGGCCCTTGATGGACGGCAGCGACAACCCGGTGAGCGTGAGCTGCTTGCCCGCCGACGAGTCGCCACCGGCGACGTTGGCGAGGTTCGACAGCGAGACGGAGCCGCCGATCGGCAGGCCCAGCACCGACAGCAGGTTCTGGCCGCTGGCGCTGATCTTGGCGAGTGCGCCGGTCGCCGTACGCGTTGCCTGCATCGCCGCGGCGGGGCTGGTGACCGACAGCACGCCCGCGATCGACTGCTGCTGGCTCGGCACACCCGGTTGGTTCGGCGTCGAGTTGGTGACACTCACGGGCGGCACAGCGGCCGCGCCGTCCTTGAGCAGCGGCGTCACGGAGATCGAGGCGATCCCGGCGCCGTTCAGGTTGGAGCTGGAAAGAGCGGCCTTGAGCGCCTGCACCTGGTGGCCGACGGCGGTGACGCCGAGAAGGGTGAGGCTCGAGCTCGAGGAGCCGCCGGCCGGTGTGGCCGTCGCCGCCATCGCCGGTAGCGCCGCGGCTGCGAGCACAGCAGCGGTCACTCCGACGGTTATCCGAGCAGCACGCACGATGTCCCCCGATCATCTCTACGTTGGGGCAAGTTGGACGATTGAGAACGAGGCTCGCGTACGCCGACCAATTGATCCATGGCGAGACATGGCCATCTGCTACTAGTCCGCGGGGGCTAAGCCGAAACGGTGACGGCCTGCTGATCAGCTCGTTGTGCTGACGAGGACAAGATCGGCCGCGTATCGTGACCGGCGGTCGGCGGCGGTTTCGGGGGCACCTGTGCGTCGTTCATGTCACTTTCCTCCGTGAATCGCTGACGGAGCGGTCGTGACCCGTGTACACACACATGTGACGTCTGGGTAAGTGCCCGGAAGGATGGAGGGGGGCCCCGTGGAGGCACGCGAGCGTCTGCTCACACCCGGCGAGGTCGCGAACTTGTTTCGGGTCGACCCGAAGACCGTGACCCGCTGGGCGGCGGCGGGTCGCATCAGCAGCATCCGCACCCCGGGTGGGCATCGCCGCTTCCGCGAGTCCGAGGTCCGCGCCCTGCTCCGCGGCGAGGAGTCGACCCGGCCGGGCGCACCGATCCAGCGCGGCGTACGCGAGGTCGAGATCGACCCGACGAGGGCCTGACCGCGGCTACCCGCTGACGTCGCGGGCCGCCTTCGCCCGGTTCAGAAGGCGTAGGAGTGCAGGCCTGCGACCACCGTGTTGATCACGTAGTAGTTGACCAGCATGCCCACGAACGCCAGCAGGGCGACCATCGGAGCTGCCTTGCGCCAGGCAACCGTCGACCGGCTGTGCAGGTAGGCCGCGTAGAGCACCCAGGTGATGAACGACCAGGTCTCCTTCGGGTCCCAGCCCCAGTAGCGACCCCATGCCGACTCGGCCCAGATCGCGCCGGCGATGACGGCGAACGTCCACACCGGGAACGCGAACGCGATCAGCCGGTAGGTCGTGCGGTCGAGGCTCTGCGCCGAGGGCATCCGCGCGGCGAGCCCGGCCCACTGCGGCCGGCGGCCGGCGGCCACCTGGTTGTCGTGGCGGCGGCGGACCAGGTGGAGCACGGTGGTGACGCCACCCACCATGAACGTGCCCGTGGCGGTGATGGCCGCGACCACGTGGATCTTGATCCAGTAGGAGTTGAGCGCCGGGACCAGCGGACCCGCACCGACGTAGAGGACGGTGCCGGCCAGGCCGAGGTAGAGCACCACCGGTAGCAGCACGAAGACGCCGAGCCAGCGGACCGGCTGGCGGGTCAGCAGCACGAGGAACGCGCCCACCGCCATCAGCGCGACGGCCGAGCTGAACTCGTACATGTTGCCCCACGGCACCCGCCCGGCCGCGACCCCGCGGGTGACGACCTCGGCCAGGTGCACGAGCCAGCCGCAGACGGTGAGGCCGACGGCGATGCCACCGATGCGTTCGGCCCACGGGTGCGGCGTACGCGACGATGCCTCGACGACGGGAGCCGGCGGCTCCTCGACGTCGCTGCCGCCCGCACCGACCAGGACCCGGGCGGGAACCGCGGCCTGCGCCGGGACGCCCGCGACCAGCGGCGCCGGCCGGCGGACGAACGCGAACTCGGCGGCGTAGGCGAGCATCGCCAGCGAGTAGACGACGACGGTGACTCCGAACAGGTCGTTGCTGATGGAGGCGAGGTGCACGCTCACTCCTGGTTCGGCTGCGCGGTGCCCGTGGCCGCTCGCATCTTCTCGACGAGCCCGTCGAACTCCTCCGCGAACGAGTCGGCATCCGTGCGGGCAAGTCCGCCGACCTCGACCACCGTACGACGCCCGCCGTCGGCTCCCTCAGCGGGGCGCGCACGCACCCAGAGCCGGCGCCGACGAACGCGCAGCGACAGGATCAGCCCGAGGACGATCAGCGCCGCCGCGATCAGCGCGACCCGCTTGCCGGGGTCGTGGGTGACCTGGAAGGTGCCGTACTGCTCCAGCCCGGTGAAGGTGATGCTCGTGCCGTCGGGCAGCGTCCAGGTGCTGCCGGGCGTCAGCAGCTTCGAGAGCGGCTGGCCGGACCCGTCGGTGTACTGCGTGAGCTTCGCCAGGTCGAGCGAGAAGACCGACTGCGGCACGCCGTTGTCGAGCCCGAGGTTGCCGTGGTAGGCGGTGAGCACCAGAGCCGGCCGCCGCGCCCCCGGGAACGCCGACACCATGCCGCTGGCCGGGTCGATGGCCGCGGTCGGGGCGAAGAACCCGGCGAAGCCGATCTGCCGCGGTTGCGCGTCGGGCACCTTGATGACGCCGTCGGACAGGAACGTCGCGTCGCGCGGCAGGAACGGCACGGCGGCGTCGAACGCGACGTGGCCCTTCGGGTCGCGCACGACGACGTGCGGCGCGTAGCCGTGGCCGAGCAGGTAGATCTTCACCCCCGCGATGGCCAGGGGGTGGTTGACCCGGATGTCGTAGCTGCGCTGCGGCCCGCCGGGCGAGGTGCGGTAGCGCACGTCCGCGTCGAACGTCCGGGCCTCGCCGTTGGGCTGGTAGCTGGCGTGGAAGCTCTTCAGGGAGAAGGAGAACGGCGCGAGCTCGCGGTCGCCGAACAGGCGGGCAGGGGTGAAGTCGTCGTAGGAGCTGCGGATGTTGGCGAACCCGTCGCCCTCCTTGACGAGCACGTCGCCCTTGTAGCCGAACAGGCCGCCCAGAGCGATACCGACCAGGAGCACGACGAGGGAGATGTGGAAGAGCAGGTTGCCGGTCTCGCGCAGGTAGCCCTTCTCGGCGGCGACGCTGTGCGCGCCGGCCGCCTCCTCCCGGACGTCGACGCGGAAGCGCCGGCGTGCCAGCACCCCGCGCGCCGCCGAGACGGCTGCGGCGGGGTCGAGGTCGGTGGTGAAGTCGGCGTGGGAAGACAGCCGCGACAGCCGCCGCGGGGCGGCGGGCGGCTTGGCCCGCAGCGCGCGGATGTGCAGCCGGACCCGCGGCGTGAGGCAGCCGATGAGTGACACGAACAGCAGCAGGTAGATCGCGGCGAACCACGGGGCCGCGAAGACATCGAACAGCGACAGCCGGTCGAGGATCGGCGCGAGCGTCGGGTGGGCGGTGAAGAACTGCCGCACCTTGGCCGCGTTCAGCCCGCGCTGCGGGATCAAGGAGCCGGGGACGGCGGCGAGTGCGAGCAGGAAGAGCAGGATCAGCGCCGTCCGCATCGACGTCAGCTGGCGCCAGCCCCGGCGCAGCGCGACGACCGGTGACCGGCGCGGACCCGGCGGCCCCTCGCCGGCCGCCTGGTCCGGCGCGGTGGACAGCGGCGCGATCGGCTCGTCGTCGAAGGCGCCGGCTTCCTCGGGCGGGTGGACGGTGACGTCGGTCATCAGTGTCGGCGGTCCCTCAGACGGCGGTCGTGAATCCGGGCACCAGCAGGCGCAGGTCGATGGTGATGCGGTCCCAGACCCCGGTGACGAGCAGCAGGCCGATCGTGACCAGCAGCAGCCCGCCGACGCGCATCACCCACGCGTAGTGGCGGCGCACGACCGCGAACACCCCGAGCGCGCGGCGGAATCCGACTCCCGCCGCGATGAATGGCAGGCCCAGGCCGACGCAGTAGGCGAAGGAGAGCAGCGCCCCGCGGCCGGCGCTCGCGCTGTCGGCGGCAAGCGTCTGCACCGCACCGAGCGTCGGGCCCACGCACGGGGTCCAGCCGAGCCCGAAGAGCACCCCCAGCAGCGGCGCACCGGCGAGGCCGAGCGCAGGCGTGCGGTGCAGCCGGAACTCCCGCTGAGCGCCGGGCACGAACCCCATGAAGGCCAGCCCCAGCAGGATCGTGACGCCCCCGAGCACCCGGCTGATGACCTCCTGGTGCGCGATCAGCGCGGCGCCGAGGCTGCCGAACAGCGCGCCGTAGCTGACGAACACCAGCGAGAAGCCGAGGACGAACAGCGACGAGCCGACGAGCACCCGGGGCAGGTGCAGGGTGCGTACGGCGACCGCGGTGCCGCCCGGTCCCACGGCGGCCACCGAAGGCGCGGGCCGGTCGCCGGCCAGGTCGGCCCCCGACAGGCCGGTGACGTAGGAGAGGTAGCCCGGCACCAGCGGCAGCACGCACGGGGACAGGAACGACACCAATCCGGCGATCGCCGCGACCGGGATCGCCAGGGCCAGCGGGCCGCTGCTGACTTGGTGCTGGAACGCCGACCCGGCCGACGCGAGCAGGACGCCGGTCATGCCGCGCTCTCCGCCGCGATCTTGCGCACCAGCGACAGCAGCTGCGTGTAGCGGGCCTCGCCGCTGATGCGCGCCGCCTCGCGGTGGTGGCGGTCGAGAATGATCGTCGTCGGCAGCGTGGACGCCGTGGGGCTGAACAGCAGGCCGAGCCGCCCGGGCTGGTCGAACAGCGACGGGTAGGTCACCTGGTGGGTGCGCAGGAACGCCTTCGCGTTGCCGCTGTCGTCCTTGGAGTCGATGCCGAGGAAGCGCACCCCGAGCGACCTGGTGGCCTCGGCGACGGCCTGGAGCGAGGCCGACTCCGACCGGCAGGGCGGGCACCACGACGCCCAGAAGTTGACAACGACCACGTCGCCGGCCCAGTCGTCGACGTTGACCGTGCTGCCGTCGAGCGTGCGGCCCGACAGACCGTGCACGGCGTGCCGGCCCGACGTCGCCACCGTCTGCACGTTGCCGTCGCCGGCGACGTAGTTCTTCGGGTTGGCGGCGGTCGAGTCGACGGCGTTCTTGCCCGAGCAGCCCGCCAGAGCCAGCACCGGCAGGAGAACCGCCGCTGCGATCGCCGCACGCCGGTGGCGCGCCGCAGGAACGGCGGGCGCAGGGAGCACGGCGGAGACCCATCCGGACGACGGCACAGCGGTCGGGCCCATTCTCACCCGCTCACGACCGGAGCGGGGTGCCGGGTCTCAGGCGCCGGGTGGTCCGGCCTGAGTGACGAGCGCGGCGGCCGGCTCGCGGTAGCCGATGGAGACCAGCCGGTCGTCGGCGTAGGTCAGCGACGTCACGCTGGCGAGACCGCAGATCCGCCGGTCGGGCCGGTGCCACAGTCGCCGGCCCTCGAGCGCCCGGCGGCCGATCCAGATCGGCAGCTGGTGGCTGACGAGCACCACTTCGTGACCGCGAGCTGCGCAGCGGGCGTCCGCGATCGCCGCGAGCATGCGAGCAGCGACCTCGGCGTAGGGCTCCCCCCACGACGGCTGCATCGGGTTGCGCAGGTGCCGCCAGTGGGTCGGGCGGCGCAACGAGCCGTCGCCGACCCCGAACTGCAGGCCCTCGAAGACGTTCTCGCTCTCGATCAGCCGCTCGTCGACCTCTACCTGCGCGTCGAAGACGCGGGCGATCGGCTCGGCGGTCTGGCGCGCCCGCTCCAGCGGTGACGAGCGCACGAGGACGACGTCGTGGCGGCGCAGCGCGTCGGCGGCGACTTCGGCCATCCGCTCCCCGGTGCTCGAGAGCACGAAGCCGGGCAGCCGGCCGTAGAGCACCTTGCCGGGGTTGTCCACCTCTCCGTGCCGCAGCAGGTGGACGACCGTGCGCCGGCTCATGCGGCCACCTTGGCAGCGGCCCGCGCAGCGTCCGGCAACGCATCGAACACCCGGTCGAGCGCGGCGTCGTCGTGGGCGGCGGACAGGAACCACGCTTCGTAGGCCGACGGAGGCAGGTAGACCCCGGCGTCGAGCATCGCGTGGAAGAACGCCCGGTACTGCGTGACCGACTGGCGCTGCGCGGCCGCGTAGTCGACGACCGGGTCGCCGGTGAAGAAGACCGAGAACAGGCTGCCCGCGCTGTTGACCCGGTGGGCGACGCCGGCGTCGGTGAGCGCGGCGGTGACGTGCTCGCGCAGCAGCGCAGCCGCCCGGTCGACGTGCGCGTAGACGTCAGCGGTGCAGTGCCGCAGCGTGGCGAGCCCGGCCGCGACGGCGACCGGGTTTCCCGACAGGGTCCCGGCCTGGTAGACCGGGCCCGCGGGCGCGAGGCGCTCCATCACCTCCGCGCGGCCGCCGAAGGCCGCGGCCGGCAGCCCGCCGCCCATGACCTTCCCGAAGGTGAAGAGGTCGGGAGTGACCCCCTCGATCCCCCACCAGCCGGCCGGCCCGACCCGGAAGCCGGTGAGCACCTCGTCGAGGACCAGCAGGGCGCCGTGGCGCTCGGTCGCCGCGCGCAGGTGCGCGTTGAACCCGGGCAACGGCGGCACCACGCCCATGTTGGCCGGCACCCCCTCCGTGATGAGGGCGGCGATGTCATCGCCGTGGCGCTCGAACGCTGCGTCGACGGCGGCCACGTCGTTGTAGGGCAGCACGATCGTGTCGGCTGCGCTCGCGCCGGTGACTCCGGGCGTGTCCGGCAGTCCGAACGTCGCGACCCCGCTGCCGGCACTGGCGAGCAGCGCGTCGACGTGGCCGTGGTAGCAGCCGGCGAACTTCACGACCTTGCTGCGCCCGGTATAGCCGCGGGCAAGCCGCACCGCGGTCATCGTCGCCTCGGTCCCGGAGCTGACCAGGCGCACGCGCTGGACCGGCGGGACCCGGCGCACGATCTCCTCGGCCAGCTCGACCTCACCCTCGGTCGGCGCGCCGTAGCCGAGCCCGCGCGCCGCCGCGGCCGACACCGCCTCGACGACGGCCGGGTGCGCGTGGCCGAGGATCATCGGCCCCCACGAGCAGACCAGGTCGACGTAGTCCGCCCCGTCGACGTCGACGAGGTAGGGGCCGTGGCCGCGCGCGATGAACCGTGGCGTCCCGCCGACGGCACCGAACGCGCGCACCGGCGAGTTGACCCCACCCGGGATCAGCGCCCGCGCCCGGTCGAACAGCTCCTGGGAGGCCGGCGCGTCGTTCACCCGCTCATCCTCTCAACCGCTCACGCCGGTGCGGGCGCCCGCCTGCTCCCGCTGCGGTTGATCGCAGCGTCCTCGGTGCCGAGGTAGGACTCGATGACCCGCGGGTGCTCGAGCACCTCGGCCGGCGTGCCCTCGGCGATGACGCCGCCGAGCTCGAGCGCCACCATGCGGTCGCACAGTCCGGTGAGCAGCGGCATGTCGTGCTCGATGACGAGGATCGAGCAGCCCGTCTCGTCCTGCACCCGGCGCAGCAACGGCCCGAGCGCCTCGGTCTCCCGCTGCGCGACACCGCCCGACGGCTCGTCGAGCAGGACCACCTCCGGGTCCTGGGCGAGGATGCAGGACAGCTCGACGATCCGGCGGGTACCGGTCGACAGCTCGCTGAGGAGCCGTTCGGCGTACGACGTGAGACCGGTCATCGCGAGCAGCTCGCGCACCCGCCCCGCGGCCAGCGCCTCGGAGTCGGTCGACGCCGGCAGCCGCAGGCCCGCGGCGACCAGGTCCTTCGACAGAAGGTGGCGCTCAAGAGACACGGCCACGGTCTCCGCGACAGTCAGCGACGGGAACAGCCGGGCCTCCTGGAAGGACCGTCCCAGACCGATCCAGGCGCGCTCGTTGGCGGTCAGGTGGTCGACCGGGTGGCCGCCGAGCAGGACCCGACCTCCATCGGCCGGCAGGAAGCCCGAGATGACGTCGAAGAGCGTGGTCTTGCCCGCGCCGTTGTGGCCGATCAGGCCGAGGATCTCGCCCTTGCGCAGCGCGAGGTCGATGCCGTCGAGGGCGCGGATGCCGCCGAAGGACTTCGTGATGCTCTGCACCTCGAGGATCGGCGGCAGCTCGGGGTCGAAGAGCCGCGCGACCGGCTCCTCCTTCTTCCGGCGCCGGGCCGTGCGCGCGGGGGCGCGCGACCCGGGTGCGGCCGCGCCGGCGATGAAGACCGAGCGCAGCACGTCGGGGCGCTCCAGCAACTCGGCGGTCGGGCCGCTGAACCGCACCTGCCCCTTTTCCATGAACACCGCCCGCTCCGCGAGCTCGAGCGCGACGTTGACCGACTGCTCGACGACGACGACGGTGACGCCCGCGGCGTTGAGCCGGCGCACCACGTCGAGCAGCTGGCCGACGACGGTCGGCGCCAGGCCGAGCGACAGCTCGTCGATCAGCAGCAGCTTGGGCCGGGTCATCAGCGCCTGGCCGAGCGAGAGCATCTGCTGCTCGCCGCCGGACAGGTCCCCGGCCGCCTGGTCGGCGCGTCCGCGCAGCACCGGGAAGAGGTCGAGCACCTCCTCGCGGGCGGCCTCGACGGCCGCGGCGTCGTGGCGGATGGTCCACGCCGCGAGCCGGAGGTTCTCGGCCACGGTCAGGGTCGGGAAGACGCCCCGGCCGCCCGGCATGAGCGCCATGCCCGACCGGGCGAGCAGGTCGGCACGCCGGCCGGTGATCTCGTCGCCGCCGAAGACCACGTGCCCGCCGCCGGTCGGCGACAGGCCGCTGACGGCCTTCAGCAACGTGGACTTGCCGGCCCCGTTGGTGCCCAGGAGCGCGACGATTTCGCCTTCCTGCACGGAGAAGTCGACGCCGAACAGCACCTGCACGCTGCCGTAGCTCACCTCGACGCCGCGGCACCGCAGCAGCGCGTCGCCGTCGTCGGCCTCGTGCACGGCGGCCGCGACCTCGGCCGCCTCGCTGACGCCGACCTGCTCGCGCAGCAGGTCACTCGACGGCACGTCGAGCCCCGACTCGATGCCGCGACGGCGAGCGACGATCCGCAGCAGCCGGTCGCGCACCAGCTGCAGCGCCTCGCCGAGACCACCGGGCAGCACGAGCAGCAGGAAGAGCAGGCCGCTGCCGGTGATGATCAGCTGGTAGGCCGGGAAGGCCCGGACGGCCAGCTCGACGGCGGCGACACCGAGCAGGGCTCCGGAGATCGAGGCGAGCCCACCGATGACCGCCATCGAGAAGACCAGCAGGCTCTGCGACGGCTCGTAGGTGTGGAAGCCGATGCTCTGCAGCAGCAGCGCGTGCAGCCCGCCGGCGACCCCCGCGACCGCGCCGGACAGCACGAAGCCGACCAGCTTCACCCGCGTGGTGGGGACAGCCATCGCCGCGGCGGCGCGCTCGTTGTCGCGGGTGGCCAGCATGACCCGGCCGGGCCGAGTGCGGCGCAGCCCGACGACCAGCCCGATGACGAGCAGCAGCATGCCCAGGCAGAGGTAGTAGAGCGAACGCTCGGACTGCAGGTCGAATCGCTGCCAGAGCACCGGACGCGTGTAGCTCTGCGGGATCAGCGACGCGAAGTTCGTCGGGTTGAGGAAGAAGGAGTCGACCGCGACCGCCAGCGCCAGGGTCGTCACCGCGAGGAACAGCCCGCGGATGCGCAGCGCGGGCAGGCCGACCGCGATGGCCAGTGCGGCGCCCGCCGCGGCGGCCGCGACGAGGCAGACGAACAGGTCGACGTTCCACCGCATGATCAGGTCGCCGGTCACGACGCCGCCGATGCCGACCAGCGCGAACTGCCCCAGGCTCACCTGGCCCGCCCAGCCCGAGAGCATGACCAGCGAGACCGCGACCATGCCGTAGACCAGGGCGATGCTGAACAGGTTGGTCTTGCCGGGCCCGGCGACCAGCGGGGCGATCACCGCGGCGGCCAGCACGCCGGCGCCGACCAGCCCGCGCCCGATCCGCACCTCCGGCAGCCGTGCCAGCACCTGCGGGATCGGCTTGAGGGTGCCGGCCGACACCCACGTCGAGTCGGTGTCACGCGCGCGGCCCGCAGCCCTGCGCTGCAGCAGCAGCGCCACGAGGATCACGACGAGGAAGGCCACCGTGGCCGCCGACTGCTTGCTGATGTTCCAGCGCACGAGGGCGTCGAGGACCCCGAGACCCACCCCTGCGCCGAAGGCGACCGGCAACGACTCGAGCCGGGCGACGACGGCCGCCGCCAGCGCCGGCAGCAGCAGCTGCGGCCCCGCGCCGGCCGAGAGCACGAGACCCTGCGACGGGGCGCCGAGGATCGTCGCCAGCGCCGCGAGCGCGCCGGCGAGCACCCAGACGAGGGTGGAGAGCCGGCGGATCGGGATGCCGAGCAGCATCGCCCGGTCGCCGTTGTCGGCCACGGCGCGCACGGCGATGCCCGCATCCGTGCGCAGCAGGAACCAGCCGAGCCCGCCGATGACCAGCGGCACGACCGCGATGATCAGCAGGTCGTTGCCGCTGAAGATGACCGGGTCGATCGAGGTGCTGGCCTTGGACAGCGGCGTCTCGAAGCTGCCGATCAGCGGCGGGCCGCCGACCCACCTCGGGATCAAGAGCTGGAATCCGCCGACGACCTGCGCGAGGCCGATCGTCGCGACGGTCAGCACCAACCGGGGAGCCGTGAAGAACCGGCGTACGACGAGGATCTCGATCAACCCGCCGATGACGGCGCCGGCCGCGAGGCCGACGACGATCGCCAGCCCCCAGTTCCAGTGCCGGCCCAGGTAGAGCTCGACCGTAAGGGTCGCGGCGAGCCCGCCCAGGGCGCCGTAGGCGAAGTTGATGATGCGGCTGGCCCGGTAGGTCAGCACCAGGCCGAGCGCCAACAGCCCGGTGATCGTGCCGTACTCCGCGCCCTGCAGGACCACGCCCCGCGGGATCTGCGACGGGGCGATCGCCGGCGCGACCAGCACGACCAGCACGGCGCCGGCGAGCCACAGCGCCCAGCGGGGCGCCCGCACCTCGCGCAGCGACTGCAAGGTCGGCGTCACTGGTAGGCCTTCACGTGGTCGGCGGTCGGCCAGTGACCCTGCTTGTAGCGCTCGCTCGAGGTGACGTAGGCACCCTGCTTGCCGTTGTACTTCGAGATCCTGGTCGGGTCCCAGTAGATCTCACGGGCGTCCTGGGTGGGCGTGTAGTGCCCGGGCCCGAAGCCCCAGGTGCCGTACTGCCCGGTGCCGCCGGGGTAGCGGAACATGCCCTGCTCGAAGGTCTGCGGCGTCAGGTCCGGTCCGGCCAGCTGCACGCCGAGCGCGAGCATGTACATCTGCTGGTAGATCAGGTCCACGGCGTTGGCCGGGGTGTCGCTGTTGACGCTCTTGTACGCCGCATAGCCGAGCGTCGCGCGCTGCGGCGGCTGCTCGGCCGCGTAGCTGATGCCGAACGCGTGCGCCCACTCGGTCTGGTCGAACAGCTGGCCGACGATGTCCTGGTCGGTCAGCGCGGTACCGGTGACCACCCACTCGGGGATGTAGTTCTGCTCCTTGGCCTTCGACGTCAGGTAGACCGGGATGACCGGGTCGCAGCCGCAGATCACCGTGGTGACGCCTTCGGACTTGAGCTTGGCGATGATGCTCGCCGCCTGGCTCGACATCGTCGACAGGTTGAGGCTGTAGGCGATCGTCTGCGGCACCGGCTTGCCGGCCTTCTTCACGATCGCGAGCCCGGCCTTGACGCACTCCTGGTACCAGGGGTTGTCGGGCGCCAGGATCACCGGCTTTCGCGGCTTGCCCTTGAGGTCGCCGCCGGCGTGCTCGGCCGGCTTGCCGAGCACCTGCTTGACGCCGACCTCGCTGACGGTCTCGGTGATGACCGAGCAGTCGGTGGCGATGCTCCACATGTAGGGCCGTCGCTCGGTCATCCACTCGCGGGACAGGTAGGGCACGCCGAAGCCGACGACCTTCTGGCGCGCGAGCGCGTCGCCGTACGGCTCGGTGGTCGCGCTCATGTCGGCGAACGCCTTGATCTTCTGCCCGACGGTGATCGCGTCGGCGTTGGCCTCCTGCTGGCCGCCGCCGAGCAGCTCGTTGGTCTGGCTGCCCTGGCCGTTGTAGAAGACGAAGTTCAGCTTGCGCCCGTAGAACTGGAAGTGCGTGTTGAAGTACTTCGCCAGGCCGAGCACCGTGCGCTGGATGTCGCCGGGGGTGTCGGAGAACGACGCGCCCCCGAGAGAGGCCAGCGTCTGCTGGAAGCCCGGGTCGCTGGTCTGGCGGAAGGCCACCGTGATCGAGTCCTTGGTGACGCCCCTCGAGGTGGCGCCGCCGTTGCCGCCGCTGAACGCGATGCAGGGCGGGGAGTAGGGGTCGCCGGGGACCTGCTTGGTGCGGCCGGGGCAGGCGCTGGTGCTGGCCGGGATCGAGGCCTGCGGCGTGACCGCCGAACCCTGGCCACCACCACCCGAGCCCGCGGTGTTGCCGGACGCCGTGCCGCCGCCGCTCCCGCCGCCCGGGGCGGAGCCGGTGGTGCTGCCGCCGCCGGCATCCACCCCGGAGCCGGACCCGCCGCCGGTGCCGCCGGCCACGCGCAGGGTGACCTGCTCGCGGGCGACGGTCGGCACGAACGCGGCCACCAGCACGAAGACGAGGACGAAGCCGATCAGCGGGCCGTAGCCGCGGAGCAGCCGTCGATCCGAGGGCGTGAACATGGAAGTCCTCCTGCGCCGCCGGGGGGCGGGGTCGGCCGGGATGGTGCGGGGGGCGGGAGCGGCGAAGCCGGGCTGCTAGAGCCGCAGCTCGCTCAGCCGCTGGCCGCGACGGCGACCGAGGACCACGTCGGCCACGCCGACCGCGAAGATCGCGCCGAGCGCGCCGAGCCCCACGGCGACGGCCGGGGTGTTGTCGCAGCTGCCGCCAGAGGGGTGCGTGCTGGAACACGTGCGGCTATCGACGACCGGCGACGCGGCGACGGTCGGCGCGCCGCCGGTGCTCGGGCCGCCGCTGGCGCTGTCGGCGACGGAGGGCAGCGAGCCGCCCGTACCCGACAGCGACGGCATGCCGCCGGCACCGCCGGCAGGCAGGTCGATCGGGCCGCCGGAGACCGGGCCGCCGAGATCGCCACCGAAGTCGCCGAAGGGGTTGTCGTAGACGATGCCCTCGCTGCCGGCCTGGATGCCGCCGATGTTGAGTGCGACGGAGCCCGCACCCGTCAGCGGGCCGGTGCCGATGTCACCGAGC
>Ga0207660_10000112_pt1 | contig 46610 bp, 85 predicted proteins | sample KBSC73BmetaG_FD_184335 | JGI IMG/M metagenome (GOLD analysis project Ga0207660, IMG submission 184335) | Corn rhizosphere microbial communities from Kellogg Biological Station, Michigan, USA - KBS C7-3B metaG (SPAdes) (version 2) | ecosystem: Host-associated > Plants > Roots > Rhizosphere ... | reverse complement strand
GAAAAGTCGGCAGACAACCTCGCGGTCTGCCAGCGCGCTTCAGCTCCGCATGGGAGCCGGTTCCCGCAGGTGTCCCGATGGTCCGGACCTACGGCACTTCGGTTAGTCATTACGTGCGTTCACGGTTACTTGTGAGTAGGCGGTACGTCCGGCACTACCCGGCTCTTGCCCCGATCCGTGCATTGACGCCGCCCGCACGGATAGAACTTGACGCTTTCGCGCGTACCGCTTTTCGTATCGGCGTCGCCCATCGGCTTTCTGCGCCTTGATCTGATCGCGTATTGAACGGCGTCGCTCAGCTTCGGCAACCATTGCTAAAAAACGTATCGGCTTACGTGGCATTTGGTCGAGAAACGCCGTGAGCGCCTGCTCCCACGATTCGTTATGGCGTGGTGTCATCATGCGCACTGTACCGCCCGACTCCCGTAGTAACTCCTGATACTCACAGAATAGTGAGCGTGCCTCGGCTTTCCGGCAGCCGAGCTTACAGCGCCACTCGATCCATGTTTTTTCGTCAATCGCTCGCATCTTGACCTACTGTTGCGCTGTCCGGTATCGGTTCCAGCCGAGCGGCGCCGCAGGTGAGAGCAAAGTAGGCAGAATCTCCATCCTCACGCTCCACGTCACAGCGATTGGTGCCGTTGCACTTCGTGACAGTGACGATGTCGCCCAGCTTCGCGAACCCAGGCGCACCAGCCCCAACGATCTTCAGCTTGTCGCCCGGCTTTACCTTTGAATAGTCGATCATGGTCCATACCTCATCGAATGTGACATAGCGCTAATACCGCAGCGAGTGCAGACGGTCGTGCCGCCTCGCCCCTCATCGAACTCGACCCACCCTTGGAAGTCATGAGAGCGCGGATCGTCGAATGGCTCGCATGTCCCCTTGGCCTGCTCCATGGGGCACCGAAAAAATGTTACGTCATGTTCCATTGTCGGATGCTCCTACATATTCGTCCCACTGCTTGCGGGTATAGAACTGGACCGCCAAGGGCGACCCAAACCAATGCGCCCCGCAGCGCGTACAGGCTCGATTGACTCGATGCTCAGGGTTATTCCAATCGTCCGGGCTGTGCTTCATATAGTCCATCCTCGCAATCGATGGTTTGGCGCATCCGCACGGCGTCAGAACGGTATTGGCGCCCACTTCGAGCGCAAGCGGTAGGGTGCCCGGTTCGTCAGGTGATATCGCATCCAACTCGGTCGTTCCTCTCGTCTGATCTCAAGTAGCCAGCAAAACCAATTCATGAACCGGACGCACTACCGGATTGCCGTAGCGACTTTAGGAACTCGGCCGCGTCTTCAATCGTGTCGCATTTGATCGTGTTACCTTGATACTGAATCTCAATTTCCACAGCGATATCAGCGGCTCGCAGTTCTGGGAAACGGTTCATTACCCCGGCAAGCTTGTCGCCGTCTATTGTGGCCAGAGGCTTAAGTCGGATCGCCATATGATTACCTGTCAGTTGTAAGTTCGGAGGATGTAACGGCGCTGCGGTCATGACGAGGCTTATGGACACCGTTTTGGTAGTTCAGTAGCGTGGACTTGCTCACGCCGAACCGCTTTGCCAAGGCCTCGAGAGATAGAGATTCCCGGAGCTCAAGGGCGCGTCTGACGTATGAGGCCTGCCAGTCAGCTAGTTTTCGCGATCGTGACATCAGGGCTGCTCCGTAAGCCCATAACGTGGGCCAGTCGGCGGCACTAATTTTCTCCGCGCGCCACCGCAGTTAGGATTGCGGCTCCGTCGAAAACAGCAGCACGAACGGATAGGGCGCCCACAGTGCCGGCAGGTTTGCGTTGTAAAGATCATTTGTCACCGGAGTGCTGTACTTGTGCTCGATACAGTTGGCGAAACATTCGCTTCAGCCGCCTTCTGTCGATCACGCTGTTACCGCCGTAAAGATAGATCGGCACAAATTCCCCAGGAGCGATTTCCACGGCGCCGCCACCGGCGACTCCAGGCGGCAGCGGATGGTTGTAGTACACCCATCGAGTGCCTCTAACAGGTCGTATCCACGATTCAGGAACGCGCATCGGACTTGCCCTCAGCGTCTAACCTTTCTTCGATCTTGATTGCGCCACCGTGCAGAAGGTTGCCGATCGTACGAAGGTCATCCGCATCTATGGGCTCACTGACTAAAAGGCGGAACTTGACCCCGCTCTTTTCGATAGTGCCTGTGGCTACTTCAATCATGGTGCTGACTCGCTCACGGAAGCTCTTTGCCGGTTTCGATGTAACGCTGGAGATCCGGTAACGTGGTTTCCCACTCCTTTTTGGTGTGGCCCTGTTCAAGACTATCGAGCGCGGGCTCAGTATTGAATTCCTGCCGCTCTGTCCCATCCTGACAACCCCAGCCGGTGTAGTCGCACCAGCCGCTTAGGAACAGGTACTTTCCCGATTTCATCTCGAGCAGGAATCCGCCGCTCCATTCGCCGCCGCAATCGTCGCAGCAACCTGCCTCAGTGACACCGTAGGCGGCGACCACGCGCTTGATATCGGTGCGCTCAACGTTGCAGCCCTTCAGCGTTTCGTCGAAGTCGTACATCGAAAAGCTCATCTGTCATTCTCCTTGGGAAGCGCGGACCCGTTCAGCGGTCGCATCCGCATTGACAACTGCCGCATGCAACACACCACTTTGATATAGGCTCTGAGGCTTTCACCTGTGCCATCGGCGCCCCGCAGTACACGCACTTCCCTTCGTGTTCAGTGTGGGCATCGTCGATCGCAGGACACGGATCGCCCGCTTTCACAGGCGGTTTCAGGTGGTCAGGCAGGGGCTGCGTAGCTTTGTCAGCGCTTCGCGGGCATGGCGTGCATCGAGTCTCATCCGTTGGGTAACCGACAGGAGGACAGTCTTCACACAGCACGCCGCACAGATCGCACTTCCAAGCTTTCGTCCCGGTGAGCGCTGGATGAGTACATGCCGGTTCCTCCGGTCGTACACGTGTCAGCGCGTCTTTTCCTATTTTGATGACGCTGGCGATCGCGAGCTTGTGAAATTCGTGGGAGCACGCTGGCGGGCAGCCTTCGGCCTCCAGCACTATCCGCACCAGGGCGCCATGCAATTGCGTACGATCGCCGGTCTCACCTTGTGCAGCGTTGTCGCTGAGCCACTCTGTAGGGTCTCGACCTGTCTCGTCGCACAGAATTTGAATTTGGCGGACGTGCGCCTCGATTGCCTCCAAGGCAGTCGGCATTGGCGACAAGCCGCCGCCAGCTCCCATCACTGGAGGCTCGGACGTCTCGTCAGCGCTTCGCTTTGAACCGCCCATATTCTGATGGCGGCTTGCTGCTTCCCATTCTTGGCCGTTGTCATCTTGCAGAGTAACGATGCCGTCCAGAGTCGCGTGAGCGGTCACTAGATAACGCCGGTCCGGACTCCAGAAAGTTTGCACGTAGTAGGGCGGTTCCTCTGGGTCCTTCCTAAACTCAAGCGGCCCATTAAGGGGTTTGTCACAGAAAGTGCACGTATCCCGATCTGCCGGTTGTGTTCCGCCACACTCCGCGCACTTCATTATCTGTTTTGAGGTCCGGTTAGTGTCAGCCACGGGCCTTATCCTCCAGTGCGTTGTTTTCGTCGCGCACATGCTGTTCGTATGGCTTCACACAGTCGTGAGGAACCAAGTTGATCCAGCCACTAGACTCCACAGAATGGATAGCGACAGGTTTGCCGCAGAGACCGCACTTGGTTGGCGGCGAGACTGGCAACGGCTCGACGTTCGTTTCCTTGGTCACGTTGCACTTCCTTCGTGTTGGAGCGCCTTTCGCGCGATCCGATCGAATGCGCGCGCAACCCTTTCAGCGCCTTCCCAGCCACCGGTACGCCGCGGATCACGCATAATTTCCGCACTCATTTCCGCTGTTCGACGGATCTCGTGCATTGCTAGCTGTAGCTCTGTGAGCTTCTGGTCCGATGTCCGCGCTTCGCTCACTTGAGCCTCCAGAAATCTTTGCCGCGTGATCGAATCGTGACCTTCGGCTCGTAACTGAAATGAGGCTCGCCGCCTTCCACGGAGTGGGCAACGCGCTCGACCATTTCGACCTGGAATAGCGAATCACCAACCCAGACGCCGATCTTCTCGCTGGGTTTCATGTCGGGAGGCATGAGCCACTTGGCGAGTTCGGAGTGGGCGTTGGACTCGTCGCTCTCGGCTCGAGTCAGATGCTCCTTGGCGCGGCGTGTTTCTTCCAGTGATTCGAGCCATCGCTTGAGCAGTCGCTCGCCTTCGCGCGTCACGTCTCCCGTGGCGACAGTCTCTGCAGAACGGACGTCGGTCATGGCACGCGCTCCCGTAGCTGGTCGTAGGAACGAATCCATTCACACTCAGTACATGACATGGCCTCCTTGCCATCGAGAGACGCCGAGTGGAGTTCCTTCGCGCCGCAATCAGGACACTTGTCCTCGACGATCGCCATCAGATCTCGCGCCAGATCCTTGAGGTCGCAGTAGCCTTGCCATAGCGACATAAACGAGTTGCGCGCAATGGTCTGGATGGGGTCCGTTTCTTCGGTCCGAGAAGCATCGCTCATGCGGCCTTCTCCTGGCGGTAGTTGCAGGATGTGCAGAGCAACTGGATTTCATCGGACAGCTCGGCAGCGAAGGCATCCGCCTGACCCGATTTCTCTGCCGACTTCATGGCGCTCCACCACGCCGGGGGTCCTTCGCCCCATCCCCACGGGAAGCCTGCAGCCCTGACGCGCGCCTCCAGCGCCCGTATGCGTTCACCGACCTTCGGGAACCACATCTCGATCTCCTTGACCTCGCCGGGCCGCGCGAAAGCGCCGCAAAGGCACTCTCCAGACATGCACAGGAACTTGCGTACTGGACTCTCAGGAATCTTGTGCTGCTCGCGGTACGCGGCCAGCTCGTCGTTACTTAGGTAGAAGAACGGGGAGCACCAAAGCTTACGTCCGTCCCGATGGATCGGAAGGTCTGGCAGGCGCATCCGCTTGGCGCTCTCCTGCTTGCGAGCCCCGGACACCAACATGACAGTGCCCTCGTGCTCTCGTAGGAGTTGGCGCAGGGCGCGCTCCTTTAGGCGGCTGAACATGATGATGTGCTGCGCGGGGCCTGGGAAGCCATGCTGCATAACGATGTCATCGTAGCGTTGGCCGTTGTGGACTGCCCGGTACTCCTTGAGCGGCCAGTCGTAGGCCGCACAGGTATCGTAGACGTGCTTTCGAGTCTCAGGGATGCCGATGCCGGTATTGATATGGGCGACGTGGAAAGGATGGTGGCCGAGCGCTTGGGCGGCAAAATGGCAGGCGCCCATCGAGTCGTTGCCACCGGACAGCATCAGAAAGACGTGATCCGGTTTCTGCGCAAGCGCATCAGCCATGATTTGCTCTTCAGTGGTCGGGTTAGCATCGGTCACGACCCGATCTCCCTCACGATGATCGCGACCCACGCGGTGATGATCTCGCCTTGAGTGTCCTCGTCGATCGCCTCCCACTCATTGCCCAACCCGCGCCGGTCGGTGATGTCTTCGACGATGGCGTTGACGGCTTTGATAGCCTTTTCGGGTAGGTCTTTCATGCCGCTACCGCTGACGTCTGAGGCGCCTTTAGGGCCACACGGACCAAGCCAGCCCCGAGTGGCCCGCGCTTCTGCTGGTATTCGCGTGAGGTGCGCTTGGCCTTGTTGATGGTCTTGCAGTCAGTATGGAGTTCGCTGCCCGGGTGGAAGAGTTTCGATCCGACACGGATCAATTCGGGGTCTTTCATTGCAAGGTACCTTGTTGTGTAAAGTGATTCGGATCGGCCATTAGCGCTTCACCCACTCGCCATCGGCCCAGCGATAGCGGGGTGATTCGTCTCTAAGAGCGAGTGAAATTGACGGGCCTAATCGGCGCTTTCGGCGGGGATGTCTTAGAGATGAAAGCGCGGATTGCGGCGGAATCAGCGGCAGGAGCGGCCGACTCTTAATCTCTTGGTCGTAGGTTCGACTCCTACACGGCCCACAAAAAACCTCTAATTCTGAAGCACCACCCTCTAAGACGCTCATCGCACGGGCCTCGTGTGGATCATCTTGCGATAGAGCTGCTCCATCGCCGGACCATGTCCGAGAACCGAGTGCGTGGCGTCCGTCTGAGCCTTCGCGCGTAGATCCCGAAAAGTCCATGTCACGCCCAGGCGGCGCATCTGACTGGTGATAGCCCACGTACCCCACTGGAGTCCGAACTTGTTCGTGAGCACGTATTCGGACTCGGGGAACCGCTCCATCGCTCGGCGGATGAAGAACCGCAGCGCATCAGACCAGGCAACCGTTTGAGGTTTGCCGGTCTTGGACTGCGTGAATACGATGCCCTCGGGCTTGAGGTTAACGGTGCGCGTCCATGAGATGAGATCGCCTTCACGTACTCCAGTGAGATAGGCCACGGCGATAAGGTCTTGGAAGGGCTCTGGTGAGCGCTCAAAGGCCTCTAAGAATTCAGCATTGGTGACCACTCTGGAACGGGGCTTCTCCGGATTCCTTCGGACACCGTGGCAGGGATTCGACTCGACCCATCCCTGGCGCATACCGAAGTCATGCAGGGAGGACAGCACCGCGAACTCCCGGTTAGCAGCGATAGCGCCGCGGCCGCGTTTCCGGCGCTTCTCGAGATAAACCGCGATCGCACTGGACTTGAGCGCGCCTACACGAATCTTCCCGAACACGGCGTCCAGATGCGTGAGATAGAGCGCGTATCGTTTGCGCGTACTCTCACGTAGTGAGTCCATGCCGGCTGCTCGGTACATCTTGATCAGTTCTCCGAGGGTGCCTGGACGGGTAGGCTCGAGCTCGTAGAGAGCTCGGTAGAGAGCGCTTTCGCCTTCGTCGATCCGGCTGAGCGGATGCCAGACGTTCTTGACGATCTTGTAATACCGGCCGTCTTTCTCGAAGACGCCAGGGATGGAGAGTCCACAGGAGAGCTTGCCCATTGTTCTATCGCTTCGTAATTCGGCTCGCTCTCTTCATCCTTGCCGCGCCTCAAGGCACGGTCAAGAGCGGTGTCCATCGTGCAGGGTCGGCCTTTGGTGTCGCGCCAGGTAAGAATGCGATTACGGGCGCACCAGGCGGCTACAGCTTTAGGCTTTCGAGTCCCGGCCAACTTCGCCAGATTGTCGAAGTCGACAATCACGGCTTATCTCCGGATACGGCGGCAATGGCCCTCGATACGGCCCGTCCCGGCGAGCGATCGTGATCGACTGTAACTCCGGGGTGAGTCCTCTCAGATGTCGCTTCACCCGGCGTAGCTTCCTCCAGGTGAGATACGCTTCCCATAGGGGGCGTAAAGACTTCACGATACCCTCCTGACATCAGGCGCACTCCTTGAAAGCTGCTGGGAGATAGCGCTCGATGTTCTTCTTCTTACACCACTCCAACACCTTGGCCGGTTCGGCATCACGCATGCTCGCGACACCGATGTCGTCTTTGATCTCAGCCCAGATCCAACGCCTACGGCATTCCTGCGCCATCTGCTCCATGTAAGCGCGGCCGCCTATCTCTCCCTCACCCCCGTTATGTTGTAGGCGATGGTGAAAAGCGCATAGCGGTACAGCCGCGTAAGGTCCCTTGATCCCTTTCCCGAAGTCATCCTTTAGACGCCAGACATGCGCAGCCTGTATCACCCCATCACAGGGCTTACCTGAGCGGGCAATGCACTTCTGCGTCCGAACAAAGGCTAGAAACTGCTCGTCCGTCCCCGTCGCCGACCAGACTTCCGGAATACCGAAGAACACCGACAGCCGCAGCATCTTGGCGTACTGGCCATAGTCTTCCGGTTGCTGCGCCGCGAGCGCCACTGGACGCATGGGCGCGACCGCTACCTGGCAATGCACCTCCTTAAAGAGGGAATGGAAGTGCTCGCTCTCGGTTGTCGGTAGGTCCACCGTGATTCGTAGTCCACCATCTGCTAGCGTGCGGTAGCTCATGAGCATTCCAGCGATAGCTGCGATGTCATTCACTTTCGTTTCCTCGGTCGACCTACACGAATCTGAATTCCAAGTTCTCTCAATAGCCAATAGCGCCATCTGCGCGCTCCTGCATTCGTCGATAGCGGACGGGGCATTACGCTACAGCTCCGGTCATCTTGGCTTTCTTCTTATCGTAGATCGCCTTAAATCCGGCCATGGCTAATTCATCGCCCACACGCTTGGCATGCGTATAAGCCTTTCCGAAAGCCTGCGTTAGTGACTCGGAGTCAGCCGCTGCGTTGATATTATTTGAATGATCCAGGGTCTCTGACTCGCTTAGCCGCAGCGCTTGTCCTGAATCCAGCCATGCTAGGAGACGCTTACCGGTCTCCTGGCTGATAACATGCGGTTCTGTGAAGAGGCGCGTGCGATCCTTGCTACCAATCGCGTAATGTTTTTCGTGCTCTAGATCAAGAACCACTGTGAACTCGTACTCGGCCCCTTCGCGCTGGATTGCCTTCATACCGAGCTTTTTGACCTTCTTGTCATCGCCCTGCACGGTCTCGGTCTTGCTACGCATTGTCGCAATGATGTGCATCGGCGCCTGTAGGATTGCATCGAGGAATGCGCGGTGCCGCGGCGTGGTCTCATTCCAAGCAGCCCAGGTATTCCCCTTGAACTTCGAGTGCGCGATAGTCTCGTTGATCTCAAGACACCCGCCCGCTCCATCCCACTCGTGCGTGATACTATCTAGAACACACACGTTATATCCCGCACTAGCGGCAGCCTGAAGTGCCTCGATAAATCGTTCGGGCGTGAAAGGCGGCGCAATCTCCAACGTGTCGAACTCGACTAAGTCGGAATACAGCGATGCTGACCCGCGCTCTGTATCGATCACGGCGATCTTGCCGCCCAATCCGGCTGCGATCATCAGCGCGCCATAAGTCTTGCCTGATCCGCTTGGGCCTGAGAGCGCAAGCCGTAGCTTCGCGCGCTTCTTCATTGCCTTTTGGAATTGCATTGCTAGATCACTCCAAAGATTCGCTTCTCGTTCTCGTCAAACTCTTCAAGAAACTTCGAGCGCTCGTTATGGAGCTGCTCGCTCACCTTGACCGCCCAAGCCTGTGCTTCCTTCTGGCGCTCGTGCGCTTCCTGCTGTCGGTGCTCGACAATCTGCGCGTAGGTCTTACGCTCAGAATCCGTTCTCGTTTCGCAGCCGTTTAGCCTTGGCGTAGTCGGCGTATCGGATACCGGCATTCCAGCACTCGACACACCAACAGCCTCGTGGGTGTGGCCTGTCGGGCATGAGCGGTCCCCACTCAAGCGGTCCAGGTAAGTCATGTTGCGCTCCCTTGCCGGTTGGGACCCATACGCCCCAACCGGCGCTCCAGCGAAATCGGCCGTCCGGACTCAAAGCCCCGTCGCCTCTCGTTGAGTCGGACTCGCGCACGCCATCGGGCTTCCTCGACGCTGTCCGAGTGTCTAAGTTGCTCGGCGGTGCGACGGTCTTGGAAAGCGATCGGGTTGACATGGGTGCGGACCTTCATGGCTGATCCATCTCGATCTCTTCCTTGAGATCCGCAATGGCGCGCTCTTCGGTGCTACCTAACCCAACCTGGTGGCGGGTAGGGCTGTCGATGGCGCCGTCGTAGGAATCTTCATCTATCGCGTGATAGAGGCCGGGCCAGACGAGGGAGGTGACGATCTTCATAGCGACTCCTCACCATGGGGCAGCCGCGCACGCGTCTGGTTATCGCGCTCGATGTCCCACTGCACGCGGAGCCAGAAGTCGAAATCAGTATCGTCGTCCGGGCACAGCCCGAGAATGTTTCCCTGGTCGTGCCAGTACCGGGCGAGCAGATCCGCGTTGGCGTCGATCCACTGCCGCTGGCTCGCGATACAGGAGTTATCGAAGACCGGCCGCTGGATCGGTGCGACCGTGATGAGTGGAAGTACGGCTCTCACGACGCCTTCTCCGTGAGCCACTCGTAGAAGTGCAGGGAGAGGATTCCCAGCGACGCCCCTGCCATCAGGCAGAAGCCAGCGACGTACAGAAGGTCGGTTGTGGTGAAGAACATCTCGGCTTTCCATCGGCTCTAGGCCATCGGTCTTACTGTGAGCACGATAATGCTAGCATCAGTGCGCTAAAGTCAAGCACTATCGTGCTAAAGCCGTTCGCGAGTACCCGAAAATGAGAGCCGCTCGGGGTTTAGTTAGCCGTGGGAGCTCGACGCACCACGAACGTAGCGCTCGACCAGCATTGGGACTTCTGGGGAGTCCAGCATCTCGACGGGCAGGCCTGGCACTAATAGAAGCCAGCCGGGGATCCCGAACGCAGTCCCCAAAGCATCTAGAATTTCAGTCGTACAGTCCGCGGCTTCCCGGCGCAGACTACTGATGTGCCGTTGGCTCACCCCTGATTTCGCCTCGAGCTGCTGCTGCGTCCAGCCTCGCTTGGCCATCAATGCGATGAGGTTTGCCGCCAAAACGGCCCGAATAGCCTTTTTCCCCGCCATCTGAAAACGATACGGCGAAGGCTTAGATTTATTGTGCGCATCAATCTGCAGCATGAGCATTGTCAGGCTAGCATGATCGTGCTAAAAGAAAGGGTATGGACTTACATAATGTTCGTTCCGCCGTCAGAAATACTCTAAAAACGAGACGTTTGACTCAGGAGGCGTTTGCCCGGAGGCACGATCTCAGCTCTTCGTGGCTGAATAAGTTTCTTCGCGAGGAGTGTGACAACCCGCGGTATCGCTCTCTTGAGCGGCTTCAGAAGGCGATTGACGCTGAAGCGGCTCACGGGTCCTGAGATGTTGTTCCGCCCATCTCAACCAGCCATATGCGGTCCGGATGAGAGCCTGACCGACACAGATCGTCTCCTGAGCGACCCAGCTAACGGCCAAAGCGGCGCCTGCTACTCGAATCATGGAATCACCCGTGATTTCGCTGTTCTTCCGCAGCGTTCAGGACGATCACCGTACGCCTCTCGGACAAACGTCGCAACGCAAAAGAGTCAATTTAGATGCTCCTTCGAAAACTTCAGTTTTCTTGTGAGATATCTGCGCGAAACCAACAGTAAGCGCGGCTGTTTGTCAGGAGATCGAAACACGCCCCCTTTTTTAACCTATGTTAACGCATGGAACGCGGAACCCCGCAGGGCGGCAGCAAGGCTTATTCCTTGTTGCGCTGCGGCTGGAGCATTCCATGAATAGCTTACATCTTCCGCGCCAGTCCATTTGGAGCCGTCGTAAGTCCGCTCTCGTGTTCGGGAGCGCGTGCCTAGGATTCTGGACGCTCGTGATTTGGGCAGTCCGGTCAGTTCTATCATGACCGACCAGCAACTCGAGCGGCTCATCGAGCAGGCCCGTCAAGAAGGGATGAAGGCAACGGATCCTGAGGTTCGTCGCTTTGCCTTCAAACGCATGGCCGAACTCATAGGACAGCGCTCTAAGAAGCGCGTCGAGTATATGGAACGCGCTATGGGATTGCGTGCCTCGTGAGCAATCCTTGGTTTCGGCTCTACGCCGAGTTCGCGACTGACCCTGTCGTGCAGTCTATGTCCTTCGATGACCAACGTCATTTCGTGGTCATTCTTTGCCTGAAGTGCTCCGGTGTCCTGGACCGTGAGTTCGGCGATCCTCAGGCCCGGATAGCGATGCTGAGACGTGCTTTAGGATTGGAGTCTTTAGCGTTTGATGAGGCAAAAAATAGGCTTTGCTCATCAGGTCTGATCGACGGGAACTGGCAGCCGAAGAACTGGGAAAAGCGTCAATTCGCATCAGATCACTCCGCCGCTGAACGCATGCGTCATTACAGGCAACGTAACCGTTACGTAACTGTTACGTCATCCGTTACGAAAAGTGACGTTCTAGATACAGATACAGATACAGATAAGAATATAGGTCAAACGCCTTCGGCCTTTGACCGCTTCTGGAAGGCCTATCCGAAGAAGGTGAAGCGAAAAACTGCGGAGGAGATCTGGAGGCGTAAGCGTCTTGACCCTCGCATCGATCAGCTTATTGCTGACGTGACTCTACGCCTCGCTTCCGATAGCCGCTGGCAGGGTGGCTATGTACCTGATCCAACCACGTACCTGAACCAGGAACGGTGGAACGATGAACTACAGCAGGCTAGAACCCAAGAGGAGCCGCGTCGTGGCTTACCCGTCCTGCGCGTGTAGCTGGACCGCTCTTGGTCGCCTCCGGCGTCGCGGCCAGCGTCCTCAGGGCGCGCTGTTCGTCACGGACGATTGGCGCCAGCGGGTGAACCTCGAGGCGAGCGGGGCGTATGCGGTCTCGATGCCGGTTGCCGAAGAGTGCATCTTCGCGGCGGGCCTCGAGGTGGTGTTTATCGCCGCACCCTCGGAGCACACGGTGACCGTCGCGCAGTTGCTGGCGGCTGCCGGACCGAGCTACTTCGCGACGTACTTCCGCGGCCGCGGGCGCCAAGTGGTGCTGCAGTGAAGCAGGAGATCGGCAACACGATCGCCGTCACGCGCGACGATCACGACTGGCTCCTAGAGCTCGGTCGCCAGCAGGGAGATTCGCGGATCATCTCGCCGCGTCACGATATCGCGCAGGGGCTCATCGAGCAGTTCCGACCGCCGTTATCGGATGGCCTTACGCTCCCGTGGGCTGGCGTGAATGAGTACGTTCGCTTCATGCCGGGTAAGGTCACGGTATGGTCTGGCCCGACCTTCAGCGGCAAGACGGCGTTTCTGCGCCAGCTCATGCTTCACGCGCTACTCAATCACCATCGTGCGCTGTTTGTGAGCCTGGAGGAACGGCCGGACGACGTATGGCGTGAGTTCATGTGTACAGCCACGGGTACTCGGTCACCTTCTAAGGCTCAGCGCGAGTGGTGTTTGGACCAGTGGGACGAGCGGCTCTACGTGTTTGACTCAACCGAGATGATCGAGCCCACGCTGCTGATGGGTATTGTCCGTTTTGCTACCGAGAGGTATGGCCTGACTCATGTCGTTATCGACTCCCTCATGCGACTCGATATCCGCACCGACGATTACGACGGACAGCGGGAAATGGGGAATATGCTTGGAAGACTCGCCCGACTTTCAAATGCTCACATCCATCTTGTTGCACACCCTCGAAAGACAGCGAATTCCCGCGGCGCAATGGACCTCTATGACATCCGAGGGGCTCAGGACATTGTGGCTCAGGCAGATCTCGTCGTAACGCTGGAGAGACAGCATGGTAAGGAGTTTGACTCCAAACTAACTGTCTGGAAGCAACGTGGAGACGTTAACTGGATAGGTGAGCTGGATCTATTCTACGATAAGGATTCGCGCCAGTTGAAACTACACCGTCATGACGAGTCTACGCGGTACTTACCTGAGGCGGCATACCGATGAAGTGGGACAAACCTAACGGCGCTGTCCAGCACACCACTGACAAGCGATATTGCGTGATCCAGGCCACGGAAGGGAATTGGATCGGTTACGAGCTGACGCCTTTTGGTACTAGTCGTGATCTAGGCGTTGAACCCACTGATGAGAAGGCGCGGGAGCTATGTGAGCAATACGAGAACATGTTAGTAGGTCATACCAGGCGGAGCGCATGAGAGGCGTAGGTCAACATCACGTTCGCTTCAGTCCCGAGCTCTGGGCTAAATGGCTCAAGCGATTCAACGAGGCTCCCAACTGGCAGTTGATAGCGGGGATCGAGGAATTACGTACTCAGCTCGCTCGGCGCGAGCGTAGACGCCGATGACGCTTTGCACGTCATCCGGCTCTCTCCTGACGCATCAATACTGCTTCGTCGAGCCGTACGCCTTAGGCGATCATGACTGGCTACCCGTCGCGTGGTTCGGCCTCTCGAGCTACCCCGGTCGTACCTGGGGCTGTCACGTCATGCTCGAGTGTGGGGCGATCTACCGCAACGTGCCGCTCCACCAGCTCGCGAGTCGGCACACTGAAGTCACGTGGAGACCGTCAGAAGGGCAGACATGGGACTGCTACGGTCCTGAGTTCACGGTTCTCGAATATCAATTCCTCAGTGGCCGGCGAGTATGCGCGCGCCTGCGTGACAATACGGAGCACGCCGGAAAATACCTATGCACGATTATTCCGGTCGGCGACCCGTGGTCGGCTCATCCGGATCAGGGCAAGGAGTTCACTCTGATCGCACTGGATAACGGGCGTTACACCGCGCAGCCCACGGACCGGACGCTCTTCGAGGACAAGAGCTTCACCAAGAAGGTCGAATGGCCGCTCTGGCTCAAGCGCCAGTCACAGACCTGGAGCGCCGAGTGAGTCTCAAGCGGTATGCCACGCGCCGGGATATCGCCGAGAGACCGATTATCGAGGCGTTAGAGCGGGTCGGATTCGAGGTTTGGCCACTCGATGCACCCTGCGATCTGATCTGCCGGCGATCTTCGTGGGCTCCCGGTATTTTTCAGATGCTCGAAGTCAAAACGGGCCATGGCAAGAAGCTGACGATCGCTAAGGACAGGCGCCAGGAAGCACAACGAAACTTCATTGCCTCGACCGGGACGCCGATCGTGCGGACACCGCTCGAGGCTCTCAAAGTCTTGGGGGTCGTTACGTGAATGCTCAACTGTCCGTCGCGCAGCGCAACGAGTGGCTAGGGCGATCAGCCGAGAACGTCGTCCCGCCTGAATTCGCTACGACTGACCGGATCTGCCAGCGGTGGGCTGTCTCGGTCGGGATGGGGCTACCGACGACGCAATGGATGGACGGGCTTCCCTCCCGCCCGCCGCCGCTCGATGACGCGACTGCCATTGTGGTCGACAAGATCATTCTCAAATCCCCGCCACGGACTCGTCGGGTCATCGTGAAGTGGTACCGGACCCAGCTCCCTCAGCCGGTCATTGCCGAACAGCTTGGGCTGAGTGAACGAACGCTCATCACGGCGTGGCGCCTGACCCTGAATTACCTGCAATGGAGATTTTCTGAGAGCAAGCACGCCGACCTACTTGCGGCGCTGAGATTTAAGGGATAGATTCCGTTCCATCAACCTGCCTAACTTTGCCTGAAAGGCCCGCACTACGCGGGCCTTTTTCATTTCCACGAGGTGTTCTCATGTCGGGACCGACCAATCCGGGCGGGCTCAGCTTCACCGCGCCCACGCTTTACACGGACGGTACGGCGATGCCACCAGGGGAGGTGACTTCCTTCGACTACGGATATGGAACGGCTTCGGGCGCGTATACGCGCGTCGTGAACGATACGGTCATGAAGACGGTCAGCGGCAAGATCGCTGTGACTATCCCAACGGATCTTGCGTTCGGGCAATGGTATTCAGCAGCTCGGTCACGGACCAAGGACGGCGCCGTCTCCCTTTGGGGTAACGAAATCGCGTTTGTAGTCGCTGCGAAACTCCCGGCGCCCATCAACGATTTCCAAGCTGCGTAAGAGCCTGGTGGCTCTACCTCTTACGCAAAGGTCCCAAGCCAACATGCAAGCTCTTCGGGTGAGGCGTGGCCAAAATACCGAAAGCTGTCACTGACATGAGCACGCTATCGCGCGTCATCTTCGATCCCGATGTGACGCCGCCTTCGACGCCGGTCAATGTCGTCGGAACCCCTATCTCGAGCTCCCGTATCGATCTGAGCTGGAGCGCATCGACTGATACCGGTGGATCCGGCCTCGCAGGCTATCTCGTCTACCGCAATGGCGTCTTTATCGCGCCAGCGAGTTCTACGGCGTATTCCGATACGGGGCTCTCAGCCTCGACGGGCTACCAGTACCAGGTCGCGGCCATTGATGCGGCCGGGAATGTGTCGACACTCTCGACACTGATCACGGTTACGACGCAAGCGAACGCCGGGCCGCCGACTTTTACGCCAGTGCAGCCTACGGCAGCCTTTATCGGGATCGCCGGTGTACGGGCCTATACGGACCCTACGCAGCAGGCTGCCATGGGCCGGTACAGCCTCTTCATCATGGGCGCGTCCTGGGAGGGCTGGGCCAACTCAGGGCGTGACCTTGATACGATCGTGAAGGCGATCAAAGCCGCGAGTACGGCGCCGACGCCCACGCTACTTTTCAACTACGTCAACCTCAACGCCATAGAGGAAGACGCGAACGATCCACGGCCGACTTGGACGGCTGAAGTTGTTGCGCGTAATTGGAAGCTCTACGTCAGTGGGTCTTCCGGAACGCTGGTCACCCCGAATAACGGCGGTGCAGCAACCGCTCTCGTTAATTACACCGATTTCGTTCCGGTTAACCCGAATCTCGAGCACCCGTACGAGTTTGGCGCGAAGTATTCGTACTTCATGTGCCTGTCGAAGACCAAGAGCGACTCGCGGTTTACGGGACTGGCGTCCGGTCTAGCCTCTGGATCGCTGGACGGAATTTTCCAGGACAATTTCCTGCTCAACCCGCAGGTCAATGGTGACTGGAACCGTGATGGTGTCACGGAAAGCCAAGGATTGCCGGGGACTGCTACCCCTTGGTTATGTGCAGGCCAGTTGCGCTACGTCACGACGATGCGCTCGCTCGCGCCGACCAAGTACATTTTTGCCAATGCGGGCGATTATGGAGCTACCTCAGCCGGAGTGATGGTCGGCCAGTCCGATGGACTGCTCTGTGAGAGCTATATGGGCAAGAGCTGGTCGTTGGAGACCTCTCAACCCTTCACGACCGTTCTCCAGTACTACTATAGGGAATTAGCTTCTGCGGCTAATCCCCATATGGTCGTATTCGGTGGTTCATATCCGGATACCAACTCTGATGGTTCGGCGCTCGTGCGTTTGCCGACCTCTGGCGGATTTCCGCCACAGAATACGCAGTGGCAGTGGGCGCGTTATATCGCGGCGACAGCCTATTTGGGCGAGGGAATGCCGGCCATCAACCGGTTCAGTCAGTCCTATAGCAGTGACCTGACGGCGCTGGACTGGTACGACTTCTACGGTGGCGTGAACGGACTCGTGCGGAGTTGGTTAGGTAATCCTGTCAATGCGCTCCGTCCCACCACTCCGAAGATAGCGAAAGGGCCTATTGGTATCTTCGGTGTGGAGTATGACAACGGAATCGTACTCGTTAACCCAAAGGGAAATAGCACACAGACCGTCGTTGCTGCCGATATTCCAGGGAACTGGCAGTTTCTAACAGGGACTCAGGATCCCACCCGAGATAGTGGGGCAACTTTTGCGTCAATCTCCATTTCAGAGAGAGATGGACTTATCTTACGACGCGCTAATACCTTCGTAGTGACTTCACTAGTCACTGGTATTAATAACGGTGTCTCCGCTTTCGATGAACATGGCGGTAATAGCATCACTTGGATGACGGATGCCACTGGCGGGTTTGCGAGAGTCAACACGAAACCTGGAAGCACTGCGCAAGGCGGTACGTGTGGACTTACGTGGGGGGCACTTGACCCTACGAAAAAGGGAATTTACATCAAGTACGATCTGCGTCGGACGACGAGCGCAGCGGACTCGAAGGAACTGAAGGTCTTTGGATTTGGCTATAACTCGACACCACAGCAGGCTTTTTCAAATTGCACTTGGGGAGCTAACGCAGGCGGATATAGCGGCACCCGGATGAGTCTTTCCTACAGTGACGCCACCTCAGGTGGAGATATCAATACGCAGTTCTTTTTGGATGCGTGTCCGACATTGACAGGAGGATCATCCTACTCGCGTACACCGCATCCAACGCCAAAAGTTATCCCGACACTCGCTCAGAATACCGAGGATGTCGCGGGGAACTGGCAAACGCATGAAATCTGGTGGCTTCAGAACGACGACGGTACACCTAACGGGGAGGCCGCTCATTGGATCAATGGCGTGTTGGTCTTCTGGTGTAACGCTATGTACAACTGCCGCACTGGTGGTCAAGGATTCGTGCGTGTTGACCTTTTCGGTTACACGCCAGCGGGCACTACCTTGGTTGAGGATTACCGCAATTTCTACGTGAGTTATACGAGGCCGACCGGTAGGGGAATATGACTATCGCGATTGCCCAGGGGCTGTCTGAGGAACACACTTACAACAGTAATGTGCCTCTGGCAACGACCGGTAGTCTCAATACATCCGCGACCGGAAGCTATTTCGTTGTCGTGGTCCGCGCCTATAGCCCTTCGGTCAACACGATTACCGACACGTATAGCAATACGTGGACGCTACTAGGCTCGCAGGCCAACGGTAGTACGACGACCTACGTATATTTGGGGACTTCTGCCGCTAGCGGTACCGCAGCAGGTGGTACGTCTCACAAGGTTACCGTCAGCAAGGCAACCGGTGATACGGCTTCTATTTCGTTCTTCGAGGTGACTGGGGCTGCAACCTCTAGTGTTCAAGACGGTACCCTCGTCTCTAACCTGGATGCCGCCTCGCCGTTCAATCAGACGATTACCACGACCAATGCTACGGATCTGGTTATCGGGATCGGCGCAAGCAACTCTGCCGCGAACCCCACGACCTACACTCCTGGAACCGGGTTCACGCTGGCGTCCACAAGCTCGTTCACGAATGGCGCGAACTCCGACACGATCGGTGTGATGTCACAACGTGTTACCTCGACCGGGACATATGGGCCTAACTTCACCACGTCCAGCGGCACCAATGCCGCGGTATTGACTTTTGCGCTCAAAGAATCTGCCAGTGGTCCCTCTGTTGCAGTTCTCATCTCCACAAACCGACATCGTAGAAGGCTGATGTGAAATGAAATTATTGCGACAGTCGACGGCTGTTACTCCCAAGGTCGGGCCGTTTTTGAGCACGACAGACGGCGCCACGGCCTCAACCGCGCTAACGATCGCGCAGGCCGACTGCATTCTCTTCCTGAACCAGGGAGCCGGCGCCCAGAAGCACAGCGCTACGAGTGCGACGCATGACACGCAAGGGGTATATGGCGTCCCGTTTGATACGACCGACACCGGTACGCTGGGTCATCTGAAGCTCGTCATCAACAAGTCCGGCGCCTTCCCGGTCTGGGATGAATGGGTCGTCGTTCAATCGAACGTCTATGACTCGCTCGTTGCTGCTACGGGTCAGCTCAACGTCAACGTGTATCAGATCGGTGGCTTTACCTCTTACCAGGCTAATTTTACCGCCGCCACGAGCACGATGCAGACCGGTACGGTCGACAATACGGCGTTCACGCCTACTACGACCGAGCTCGAGACCAGTAGCATCACGACCGCTGCTGCCAATCACTGGGTAGGGCGCAACATCATCTTCACGTCAGGCCTGTTGCAAGGGCAGGCCACGACGATCAACGCCTATGTGCTCTCAGGCGGCGGCCGCGGACATTTCACGTATACGGCGCTGACCTCGGCTCCGGCCAATGGCGTGACGTTCGTTATCGTCTGAAATGGCCACGACGCACCTGGGGACCTGGGGTGCCCCGGGCCGTCTTGTTTTCAAGACCGGGTTTACTCGCGACCCCACGCTTCCGCCTCCAGGACGCACGCAGTTACGGGCCTATGGCGCCCCGGGCACGACGAATGTCTTTGCGTCGCGCGCTCCGGGGATTGTCATACCGATTGCGTCTTCAGACACGCTATCGGTGCAATGGGTCGAGGATCCGGTTGACAGCAACCAGATCACCTCGCAGGACACGGTCCGGATCTCGATTGCCGAGCTTTCGCAGCTCTTCAATCAGATCATCAGCGGTGATAACGCGACCGTCACGCTCTCTGAGACGGTTGCTCTGGTCCAGCAAGGCGTTCTCGCGCTCACAGCGAGCGATACGGTCTCCATAGCGTTCACGGAGTCATCGGGGACCAGCGTCGCGATTGCGACCGCGGATACGGTCAGTGTGAGCTTTGGTGAGGCCTCCACGCTCACCACGCCGACCGTGATCGTGACGACGAGCGATACGGCTTCCGTTTCCCTGACAGAGACATCGGTTCTCGGGATTTTCACCGGTGTCCTGCAGTTCTTTAGCCAGGACGACTTGAATATCGCCTTCGATGAGCTGTCGAGCCTGACTCAGATCACACCATCGAAGCCTGCTCACATTCGGATTAACCCGCGTACCGCACGGATACAGATTGTCCCCTTATGAGCCACGACGTTCCTGGGATTGCTTGTGATGCTGCGTTCTTCTGCCTTGCGAAGTTCGACGGCGATCCGATTCCCAAGCCGGTCGGGATCAGTGATTACGAATCGCTCTGTCGAGATTTACTCAACCCTCAATGCGTGGAATTGATCGTGGGCGGTAAGGACTGTCCCACTCAGACTTGGAGAAAGTAATGGGCCTCACGACTGCCGCCGCCACCGAGATCGCGAAATGCGCGATCAATGACAGCCCCACTTACCTGAACGCGTCCAATGCGTATCTCGGTGTCGGCGACTCCACGACCGCCTTCAGTGCGGCGCAGACTGACCTGCAGGCCGCCACGAACAAGGTCCGCCAGGGCATGGATGCGACCTATCCCATCCGCTCAGGCGCAGGCGTCACCTACCGCGCGACGTTCTCGACCTCACAGGCCAACTTCGCCTGGCAGGAATGGGGGACGTTCAATGCCGCTGCCGCTGGCGTCATGTGGCAACGTAAGGTCGAGAGCCTTGGCACGAAGACAAGCTCCCAAGCTTGGCAATTAAGCGTGACGCTGACCTTTACGGCTGCGTAAATGCTCACGATCTCCGAACAGTCGCGGCAGAAGTTCGCGATATCGTTCAAAGACGAGGATTACGAGCCGTTCATCCCGACCAGTATCCGTTATCGCCTCGACGACAAGACCGACGACATTACGACCGTGATTCTCGATTGGCAGATCGTGGCCACGTTGGACTCACGGATTGAAATCATTATCCCCAGTAGCGCGAACGCCATATTGAATGACCGTAACTCCTATGAGACGCGCGTCCTGACCATCCAGAGCGATTACGGCACGGACAACCAGCTCTCAGAGGATGAGACCTATCGAATCCGTAATCTACAGGGGTTCTAGTCATGGCCGGAGGACGTCCCAAGGGTATCTGGACACCGGATATTGTCAGGCAGCGTATCCAGACAACCAAACTGGCCAAAGCCTTGCAAGATCATGTATTTGGCAAGAACAAAATGAGCGCGACTCAGGTTCGCGCCGCTGAAGTGCTGCTTGCACGCACTTTGCCCACCCTCACGCAGACTGAATTGAACGTGGACGGCCAGCTTGGCACCTTCGACATCTCCGACAAGCCACTCACCGCAGAACAGTGGTCAGCCCAAGCCGAAGATTACATGGGCGCCGCAGCCGGGGCCGCAAAAGCTCCTAATTGACTGTCCACTCGCTGAGATCTTCTTCGGTGGGGCGCGAGGTGGTGGAAAGACAGACGGTGTTTTAGGAAAGTTCGGGATCAAGGCTAAGCGGTATGGGAAGCACTTCAATGCGGTGTTCTTCCGCAAGGAAATGCCGCAGCAGGATGACCTGATCGAGCGCGCCAAGGAAATATACCTGCCGCTTCGGGCGAGCTATAGCGAGCAGAAGAAGCTGTTTGTTATGCCGGGTGGCGGGCGTATACGCTTCAGGCCACTTGAGACCGTACAGGACGCTGAGAAGTATCAGGGGCAGAGTCTTACGGATGCAGCAGTGGAGGAAGCTGGCAACTACGAGCTTCCCACGCCAATCGATCGGTTGAACGGTGTTCTACGAAGCGCCAAGGGCGTTCCAACCCAGCTATTGCTGACGGGTAACCCGGGTGGAGCGGGGCAGGGATGGATCAGGCAGCGTTATGTGGATCCGGCGCCGCTAGGCTTTAAGGTGCTCGTCCGCACACTTCCGAATGGGAAGGAGCATCGTTACGTCTATATCCCCAGCAAGGTCACCAATAATCAGATCTTGCTACACAACGATCCGGACTACATCAACCGCCTGTACTTAGTAGGTAGTCCGCAGCTAGTTCAGGCATGGCTCGAAGGCGATTGGAACTCGGTAGAGGGTGCATTCTTTCCTGAGTTCGGGCCACAGCACATTGTGGCTCCTGTCGAACTACCAGCCCATTGGGCACGGTTTCGAGCTAAGGACTGGGGATCAGCTAGACCATTCAGTGTCGGCTGGTATGCCGTTTCAGACGGCTCCCTGAAGCAATTCCCGCGTGGAGCTCTCATCAAGTACCGCGAGTGGTACGGGATGCGGGATGGTCAGCCTAATGTCGGACTGAAACTGAGCGCCGAGCAGGTAGGACAGGGAATACGAGAGCGCGAGAAAGAGCACATGGCTTATGGCGTGATCGATCCGGCAGCCTTCCAGGAGGACGGCGGACCGAGTATCGCCAGCCGCATGGCGCCGACCATCTGGCGTCCCGCCGATAACAAGCGCGTGCCGGGCTGGGATCAGCTCCGCGGCCGGCTGATCGGTGAGGACGGTAAGCCGATGCTGTACTTCTTCTCGACCTGCACGCACACGATCCGCACGTTGCCGATGTTGCAGCACGATCCGTCCAAGGCTGAGGACGTCGATACTGACTCTGAAGACCATGCCGGTGATGAAACACGCTACGCGTGTATGTCCCGGCCGTGGATTGCGAAGGGCGCTTCGAAAGAGCAGCAGCCCAAAGACTCCTACTCACGACTCTTTGACGAGCCTGAAACGCGCGCATGGCGAACGGCATGAGCGGTTTTATGCATAAGTGTCCGAAATCACTGGGCTGAGACTTTTTGTATGCGCATAAACCATGGCTAAGGCCAAGAAAGCCAAAAAGCTCGACGCCAGTAATCCCGTTCTACCTGGCGCTGATTCCGGTCAGAGCGATGACCCGATCGATAACGACCAGCAACTCGCGCGCTTCGTCTTTCAGTTCAATCAGTCGGCCGACACGACGATGGACGCGCGCAAGCAGGCGCAGATCCACCGGGACTACTACGACGGCAAGCAGTGGTCTGAGAGCGAGCTAGCGACCCTCGACAAGCGCGGTCAGCCCGCGATCACCGATAACCGGATCAAAGACAAGATCGAATACCTGCTCGGTCTGGAGCGTCAGACCCGTACCGATCCCAAGGCATTCCCACGTACCCCGCAGGATGATCCCGGAGCAGATGCCGCGACTGACGCACTGCGATACGTGGCCGACTCCAATCACTTCGCGCAGACCAAATCCAAGGTCTTCGAGAACATGACGGTCGAGGGCTTCGGCGGTGCCGAGGTCATTGTCGACAACGAGCAGACCTACGGTAAGAGCGGTAACAAGAAAGTCATCATCCGCTATATCCGCTGGGACCGCTTGTACTACGACGGCCATTCCCTCCTGCCTGACTTCAGCGACTCGCGCTATCAGGGGATCGTCAAGTGGATGGACCTGGACGAAGCGAAAGCGACATACAAGAATATCGGTGACGCATTCGACCTGTTCACGAGTCAGAGTTTCACGCAGCCGTCCGAGACCTACGACGACCGGCCGCGGTGGTTTGATCGTGGGCGAAAGCGCGTTCAGATCCTTGAGCACTACTACAAGGAAGGCTCCACGTGGAACCGCGTGGTGTTCTCCCGTGTTGGAATCATCGAAGGTCCGACACCGAGCGTGTATGTCGACAGCGAGACCGGAAAGCCCGAGTGCCCGCTGATTCTCCAGTCGCTCTATGTAGACCGTAACGGCAACCGCTATGGAGTTGTGAAGCGCTACAAGGACCTCCAGGACGAGATCAACAAGCGCAGGTCCAAGTCACTCCACCTGCTGAGCGTCAATCAGGCGACCGCTGAGCGCGGTGCGGTTGAGGATGTCGAGTCAGCACGGCGCGAACTCGCCAGGCCGGACGGATTCCTCGAATACACGCCCGGCATGAAGCTCGAGATTCGTGAGAACGCCGATCTTGCGGAAGGGCAGTTCAAGCTCCTGCAGGAAGCGATCGTCGCGCTCTCGGGTACCGGTCCGAATGAGGCGTTACTCGGTACGACCGGCGATCTGTCCGGGCGGGCCAAGCAGGTCGACCAGCAGGGCGGGGCGATTCAGCTCGGGATCCTGACCGACTCACTGCGTTACTGGCAGAAACGCGTGATGACAGCGACGTGGTCGCGTATCAAGCAGTTCTGGACCGGTGAGATGTGGGTACGGATCACGGACGATGAGAACTCGCGCTTTCTGGCACTGAATTCGACCTATCCGGCTGACCACAAGAACGTCCAGAAGGGCATCGCGCAGGCCGGTTCACCGATGAACTCGGTCGCGGATATGGACGTTGACATTATCATCGACGAGTCACCCGATGTGGTGACGGTCCAGCAGGAGCAGTTCCAGCAGCTGGTAGACCTGGCCAAGGGTGGCGTACCGATTCCGCCTCAGGCGATCATTCAGGCATCCAACCTACGCAACAAGCAGCAGGTATTGGACGCCATGAGCGGGAAATTGCCGGATGGGACTGAGATCCCGCCGCAAGTGCAGCAAATGCTCCAGCAGAAGGAAAAGCAGATTCAGGACATCACGCAGGCGCAGCAACAGAAAGCTCAGGAGCAGATGCAGCAAGAGCAGGCGCTCCAGCAGCAGGTCGCCGAGGCCAAACTCCAGATGGTACAAGTCAAGGCTGCTCATGATCAGTTGAGCGCTAAGCAGGCTGCGTTCGAAGCGCAGTTCGGCGCGCGTCAGCAGGAAATCGAGGCGCAGATGGAAATGCTGAACGCCAAGGAAGTCGAATTGAAAGCGCTCCAGCTCCTGGCAGCTCAGAAACTCGAGGCCACGCAGAACGCGGCTAACGCGATCGTGGACGGCGCCAGCAAGGAAGCAACCATTACGGCTTTGACGACGAAGCTCGAGACCCAACAGTCGGAGCACAAGAAGCAGGTCGCGGACTTAGGCTTACAGCACGCCCAGCAGCTGCATGCCGAGCGCCAGAAGGCGATCGCAGCGAGTCAGCCTGAAGGGCAGGACAAGCCCGCAAAGCCCCGTAAGATCGCCGTAGAGCGCGACAGTACCGGCCGCATCACGGGCGCCACGATCAACGGCTGATGGCCACGTATCTGGCGACCTGGGGCGGCCCGGGTCCGGCTCCCTTTCATGCGCCGGTGGTCGTTCGGCCTCCGGTTGTCCCGACTGTTCCAGTCACCGCTATTGCGGACACCGCTTTCCGGCGCAAGAAGCGCAAGCGAAAGTATCAGCTCGAGCAGATCGGCAAACCCGCCGTTCGGGTGTCGGTTATCGCGGTACCGGATGCGGCTATTGATCAGACCAAGCGCGACTTCCGCACGCTCGTAGAGCTCTCAGGTAAGTCCATGGAGGCGTTCCGCGCCGAGATGGATCGCGAGATAGCGGCCCTGATGCGCAAGCAACAGGACGATGACGACGAGGAAGCCTTCGCGTTGATCCTCGCTGCGCTAGAGCACTAATAGATTTTCCAGCGCCGCCGGCTTACGGGCGAATCGGTTTGCAGTAACCGTTACCACTGCACGTGCCAGCGACGTCACGGCTGTTTTCGTAAATCTCACGAGACGAGGATTGTATGGCTGCTATCGAAGAGCTGGTCGGTGACCGTGCGCGCGATGAAAAAGGGCGATTCCTTCCGGCGACGCCTGCCGAGCCTGAAAAGGTAACCGCACCCACCGAGCCTGTTCAGCCCAAAGCGGGAACTATTATCGAGGGCAACGTCATCTCCAATGTTGGAGAACCCCCGAAAGTAGAACAGCCCAAAGTTGAAGCTCCACCTGTTGCCCCTGTCGCTGCACCCGCCGCGCCAGTGCAGCCGGTCGAGTCTCCTGAAACAGCTGCCTACAAGCGAGCGATGCAGGAAGAGCGCCAAAAGCGCCAAGCGTTACAGGCTGAAATCGAGGCACTGAAGAAGCCGCAAGCACCTCCTGTTGATCCTTGGTCTGACCTACCCGGCGCATTGGCGCAGCAGCAGAAGGCTTTTCAGGAGCAATTGCAGCAACAGCGGTTGATGATCTCCGAAGACCTTGCCCGCGAGAAGTACAAGGATTTCGAAGAGATCCTGGGTCACTTCAATCAGGCCGTCGAGGCTAATCCGGCGCTCGCCAATCAGATGGTCGCATCCCGGAATCCAGCCGAATTCGCTTACAAACAGGGCTTGTTGCAGAAGGAGTTAGGCACCGTCAACGGCGACCCAATCGCCTATCGCACCAAGCTCGAAAAAGACATCGAAACAAAAGTTCGTGCTGAGTTGGAAGCGAAGTATGGGAAACCGGCAGCACCGGCCGTACCGACCTCGCTCAACTCTGATGCATCACCCCCTCCGGTTGAGGTCTACCAAGGCCCCAAACCACTCAATCAGATTTTACGAAACGCTTCTAGGAGCTAGAAATGGCCGATACCCTTGTCCCCAGTGCATTGCGAGTCAAGCAGTGGGACGACAACTATTTCGTGGAGTACATCCGCGGAAACCGACTCGCCCGGTATATGGGCACGGATGAGAACTCGATCGTTCAGGTGAAGGAAGTCCTCACCAAGAAGCCCGGCGATACTATCTACTTCGAGCTGATCAACCGCCTTCAGGGTGCTGGCAAGAAGAACAACGCCACTCTGCAGGGCTTTGAGGAAGACCTGAGCCAGCGGTCCTGGCCGCTCACGGTCAATCTCTACCGTCATGGCGTCGTGATCGCGGAGTACGAGGAGCAGGCGACCGCGGTTGACCTGCGTAACGCCGGTAAGTCGGTGCTCATGAACTGGTCGCTCGAGCAGACCCGGGATCGTTTCATCGCCTCTCTAGCCTCCAAGGATGCAATCGTGGCCGGTGGTGGTGGTAATACCTCAGCCTTCCAGACGACCAACGCGACAGCCCTTGGTACGTGGGTGACGAACAACAAGGATCGCGTGCTCTTCGGTGCGGCCAATTCCAACTGGTCGGCCACCTTTGCAACGGCACTCGGTAACGTCGATTCGACCTCGGATAAACTCACCGCCTCGGCCGTCTCGGTCATGAAGCGATTGGCCAAGAACGCCTCCCCGAAGATCCGGCCGATCAAGGTCAACGGCGATGAGGAGTGGTATGTCATGTTTGCGGGCTCGGAGCCGTTCCGTGACCTTAAGCTCGATACGAACATCGTGCAGTCGCGTCAGTACGCTTTGGAGCGTGGTACCGATAACCCGCTCTTCACCGATGGCGACATCATCTGGGACGGCGTGATCGTGCGCGAGATTCCGGAACTGAGCCAGAACAAGTGGCTGGCACTCGGTGCGTCTTCCATCGATGTGGGCGAGGTCTACCTGTGCGGCGCTCAGGCGCTCGGCTACGGTCTTGCGCAGCGCTGGAATACGCGCACGCAGGAGATGGACTACAAGACCAAGAACGGTATCGCGGTCCAGCAGATCTACGAGGTCGGCAAGATCCAGTTCGGCACTGGTGCGACCGACACCTCGACCCTCAAGGACAACGGCATTGTGACCGGCTACTTCAGCGCGGTTGGCGACGCCTGATCCACCACCACTTAGGAGAATGACATGACTGCAGCAACTGTAGCGGTGGCGGCATCGGCTGCTCACCAGATTCCCAAGCCGTACGAAACCGGCGTCTGCATGAATCCCATGACGGTGGCCGTTGCTACGACATCACTGGATGACGTCGGCGACATCATCGAACTGGGTTACCTGCCGGCAAACTGCACGGTGTTCGGTGTTCTGATCCAGACGACCTCCCTGGCCGCATCTGCATTGGTTTACAAGATCCAGATCGCGGGTTCGGACTTTGTGACGTCCATCACGACCGGTTCCGGTGCGGGAGCAGCCTTCTGGTTTGCTACCGCACCTCTGGTGTTGACGGCCGTCAGTAAGGTTCAGTTGGTCATCACGACTGTGGCGACGACACCAGCGGCGGGTACGCTCACCTGCACGCCCATCTACGCCAACGGATGATCGTCGAGCTGATAGGCGATGAGCCGTGGTCGGGGTATTTCTCCGGCTATGGCTCGATCGCCGCTACACAAGGCTGGTACAAGGACGTGCCAGCCTTTGTCGCCAAGGGACTGTTGAATACCGGGAGGTTCCGTGTCCGTATCGTTTCCGACTATGAAGGAACGGGTAGCCCGGAAGCTGGGAGTGCTGGCGGTAGGGAACAGCCTGTCAGCGGAGGACGGGCAGCTGATCGGCGAACGCTGTCTCTCGCTGCAAAAGCAGCTGGAAGCACTCGAGATCGTGACCATCGACTTCGACGAGGGCATTGACGAGCTCTACGATGACATCATCGTGGCGATGATCGCAGCGCTGCTCGTAGATGACTTCATGTTGCCTGAGCCCAAGCGCTCCACGATTGCGCGTGAGGGCATTCTAGGGCTTCCGGTCGCAAGTCCTGCTGAGCGGCAGCTGCGTAAGGTTCTCGCGCCACAGCGCGTCAGCAAGCCCGTGAAGGCTGAGTATTTCTGATGCCGCAGATCCCGTTCGGCACACAATCATATGCGCATGAATCGCGCCCCTTATCGGCGCAGCGCATGGTGAACACCTACCTGGAACCTGCGCCACCAGCGGCTAAGACACCGGCGGCCGTCGTATGCTGCTTCGGTATCAAGAACTATCTCACGATCGGCACCGGCCCGATGCGGGGGGGGCTCAAAGTCAACAAGACGATTTACGTCGTCTCCGGCGCCAAGCTCTTCAAGATTTCAGCCGGTGGAACGGTCACAGAACTGGGTGCCGTCCCGGGCTCAGGTCCCGTATTCATGGATAGTGACGGAAGTCAGGTCCTGATCACCGTCAATGGCCCCTCGTATCTTTATGACGGCGCCACTGTCACTCCCATGGCGGATCCCGACTTCCCCGGAGCGGAGTGGACGACGTTCCTCGATGGCTACGCGATCATCGGTCCCGGTGACGGACGGGTATATGTCAATCACACGGCTTTTGACTTCTCTGCCTGGGATGCGTTGGATTTCGCCAGTGCGGAAGCCTCACCGGATGATGTCGTGGTCGGGCTCACCGATCACCGCGAAGTCTTTCTCTTCGGCCGTGATAGTACCGAGGTCTGGTATGACTCAGGCGATGCGGCCTTCCCGCTGACCCGTACGGCATCGGGGTATATGGAGATTGGCACCGTATCGAAGTACGGACCGGCCAAGATCGACAATTCCATCTTTTTCCCGGCCAGTGATGGGACCATCCGGCGTGTCAACGGTTACACACCGGTCAGGATTTCCACTACTGCGATCGAGCAAGCCATAGCGAAGTTTGCCTCGCAGGAATGCGTGGGGATGGCGTGGATCGAGAATGGGCATTCCATGTATGGACTCACGTATAACGAGAGCACATTCGTCTACGATATCTCGACCAACCTCTGGCATGAGCGACAGAGTTACCTCACGACCAACTGGCGCGCAGCCTTTGTGATCCGCGGCGATAACGTCACGCTTGTGGGCGATAGACTCTCGAATCGCTTAGGCATTCTCTCGGCGGATACCTTCACCGAGTGGGATCAACCGCTGGTTTCCAGTGCAACGGCACCCGCCATTGCCTCAGGGACGACACCGATCGCGCATTCATCCTTGGAGCTCGTATTCGACAACGGTGTGGGCACGATGACGGGGCAGGGCTCCAATCCGCAAGTCATGCTCGACTGGTCAGATGATGGAGGGCGAACGTGGAGTAATGAACTCTTGCGCTCACTCGGGAAGGCAGGAGAGTTCAACCGCACGGCCCGTTGGAATCGCCTGGGGCAATCCATAGACCGCGTCTACCGCTATAAGATTGCCGATCCGGTGCGGCGCACTCTGATACAGGCTCTCTGGAACGACGCAGCCTAATGCCATTACGCGCTCCACAGGTCTTCCCCAACGACCAACGAAGCTGGGACCAATGGACGCGAAACGTTCAGGTCACTCCTGATGACGGCTCGGTCACGACGGTCAAGGTCGCTGACAAGTCTATTACAGATCCCAAGTTGCGAGATAGTCAGCCGACTAGTGTCATAGGACGGACAACAAACACTCTGGGAACGCCCGGCGATATTATCGCGGGCGCCGATGATCGATTCCTAGTCCGCCGCTCGGGCGCTTTGGCTTTCGGCACGATCGGCGATGCGGATATTCCAGCAACCCTCGCTAGGGATACCGAAGTCGTCGCAGGCGATGCGGCTGTCACGAGCGCGTTCCAGGCCGCTGACACGACGGTAGCGAATAATGCGGCCGCTGCACTGGCGTCCCACGTGGCGGCTGCGGATCCTCATCCGGTCTATCTGACTCAGACCGAAGGGGATGCCCGATATCGCCAGCAGTCCACATCGATCACGTATTCAGAAATCACGAGCAAGCCCGCCGTACTGGCATTGCTCTATAGCGGCACGGGAAGTCCTGAGACAGTCGTGACCGCAGGCGTGGGGTCACTCTATCTACGCACGGACGGCGGAGCAGGGACCACGCTCTATATCAAAGAGAGCGGATCCGGTAATACGGGATGGATCGGAAAATGAACGACGCAATTCTCGCAGAGCTCAAGAAACTCAACGCGAATATGGAGAAGCTGCTGTGCTTCCAGAAGCTCGCAGCTCAGCACTATGCCGACAAATATCGTACCGCCATGGGATCAGCTTCCCGACAAGCTCACATGGAAGGAGAAGGTAGCGTACCTGGCGCATCAGTTCCTGACTATGGAGCAAACGGCATGTCCGGTGACACACCGGTTCGACCAGGGTCTGTACATTCGCGAGATGAGAATTCCGGCTGAGACACTGTTCATCGGGCGCGTTCATCGACACGGACATGTCTGTCAGCTTTTAGAGGGTAGTGTCATTCTCATTCACAATGAGGACCACCGGGAGGCTTTTAAGGCTCCTTCAGAAATCATGACGAGGCCGGGTTATCAGATGGTTGTTTACGCCGTGACCGATGTACTTGCACAGACAATCCATCCGAACCCGAACAACGAATATGATCATGCCAAACTGGAAGCCGATATTTTCGAGACAGTAGAGAGTGTCAAGGATCTCGGTTCCAGGGTTCATGCGCAGAGGTTGACATGAGTGGAATTGTCAGTGCTGTTGCCGCCGCAGCGGTCGTCGGGGCTGGCGCAGCCGTCTATTCAGCCAATAAACAGTCCAGCGCCGTCAGGTCTGCGGCGAACTCTTCCATTCAAGAGCAGAACAACGAATATAACCAGACACGCGCCGATCAGGCTCCTTGGCGCACGACCGGCGCCAGTGCGCTGAATCAGATCGCCAAGCTCTATGGACTCGATACCGTCGATGCTAACGGGAATGTGGTGAAGGGTAGCGGTAAAGCGGATTTCTCCAGCTTTACGACATCCCCCGATTACACGTTTGCACAGAGTCAGGGACAGGATGCGATCAATCGTTCCGCTGCGGCGCGGGGTGGATTGCTCTCTGGAGCAGCCATCAAAGCCGGTGAGACCTACGCCTCAGGACTCGCCAGTCAGAATTTCGGTGACTATGTCGCCCGTTTATCGGGTGTGGCGGGTGCGGGTCAGGCTGCGACGAACGCCACTCAGGCAGCCGGTACCAATATGGCGAATCAGAACAGCAGCGCACTGATGGGCGCGGGTAACGCGCGCGCTTCCGCCTATGGTGAGGTTGGGCAGACTATCGGCAATACGGCTAATGGACTCGCGAGCAACTACTTACTCTATAAATATCTCAACCCCGCATCGCCTGCTCCAGCTCCTTACGGTGGCGGAGGGACTCTACCGGCAGGTAATGGCTATACATACTCTTACCCGGTTAATCCATAGTCATGGCATACCAACCGATCAATTTAGGTGATATCTACGCACAGGCGCAATCGATTAAGGGCGCTCAGCAGAAAGCCCAGTTCGGCGCGCTCCAGCTTCAGGAAGCGCAGAAAGCGCAGGCTGACCAGCAGGGTATCGATCAGGCGCTCACGAGTAATCCCAACGCCAGCTTGTCGGATCTGATCAAAGCCGGTGGTGGGATGGCGGGCGTTCAGGCATCGACCCAGGTCGGCGCCGCGCGCACGGCCGATCTGACGAATCACTACCGACAGACCTATATCGCGGCATCGCAGGTTGCAAACTCCGATAACCCTCTCGCGACGATTCAGCAGGTGGCACCGGAATTCCCACAGCAGTATGACGCTGTGCATGGTCAAGGTGCTTTCGCGAAACTCGCGCAGGATCCGGCGGCACTCAAGCAGCAGGCTGCCCAGGTCGCGCAGGATTCACTTTCAGGTCTCGTCGACCCTGACAAACAGTTTCAGGCTCACCAGACCATGATCGAGAATCACTACAAGCAGGAAGGCCCGGGCGGTGAACTCGCGCGTAATCAGAATACGATTGCGGCCGAGAACGCTCGTGCTCAAGCGGCACAAGCCGCCGAGGCTCAGCGTCAGAAGGAGGCGATCGCCGCGGAGAATACGCGCGCGGCTGCAGCTCGAGGCGTCACGATCCGCGGACAGGACCTTGAAGCGAGTGCCCGCGGCATACCTGCCGGCTATGAGCGCGATCCGAATAACCCGGGTGCGCTACGACCGATCACCGGCGGGCCGCACGATCCTAATGCGACCTCAGCCGGAATGGACTCGCGTTCGAGCGTGATGTTCAACCGCGTGGCCGCTTCAGCGAATGAGGCCGTTCAGGCGCTCAAGAATATCGCCGAGCTTCCCGTGACCACGAGCACGGGCTGGTTCGGTAGCGCGCAGCCCGGGCATAGCCTCATGGAGTCTGTTAAAGGCGTACTGGCGCAGAAAGTCACCAGCCAGGAAGCGCAGGACTATAAGACCATGATTGCGGGTGTCTCCCGCTCGCTCTCGACCATAGAGACGGCAGGACTGGCACCGAACGGCTCTATCACGCATTCGATGGACAGTATCACCTTGAATGAAGGTGACTCGCAGCTCACCAAGCTCCGCAAGCTCGCCGAGACGCGTCAGATTATCGAGAAGGGCATTGAACCGAATCTCTCCAACCCGAAACTAGCGCCCGCTCAGCGGCAACTCATCGAGAAGATCGTCTCCGACGTTCAGCAGGCGATTCCCTTCACACAGCACGACATCACGCAGCTGCAGCAGTCGAAGAATCCCAATGCGACGCTACTGGACTTCGCGCGCAAGACTGGATTGCCCAGTAACTCGGGTACGACTCAAGCGCCCGTGAAGATTGCCACGGACGCGGACTACGCCAAGCTGCCCTCCGGGGCTCAATACGTGGCTCCTGACGGGACGACACGGACGAAGCGCTAATGGGCTGGCAAGATGACCCCGTCGCCTCTGGAGCCTCCGCAGGCTGGCAGAGTGACCCTGTCGCGAAGCCTGTCGTACGTTCGTTCGATGCGGTGAACGGCTATACCGTTCCAACCGGCTCACAGGCTGCCATTGAGGCGCGCTCACCGATCACACGGGCTGATCCGAATGACCCACATCCGGTGACAGCAGAGATTAGCGCCGGACTGGAGAATCTCCGCGCTGGTGCAGGCAAGTATTTTGTCGATCTGGGTCGTGGCATCGGTCAGAAGCTGGGGCTTGTAAGCTATCAGGATGTACAGGACTCGCGTGCTCGGGATGCGCCGCTCATGGCCACTCTTGCGGGCAAGACCGGCAACATCGGGGCTGGGATACTGTCGACTGCGCCAGCGATGGCGATTCCTGGAGCCAATACCGTTGCTGGTGCCGGTGCAATCGGTGCCGTTACCGGAGCTCTACAGCCGGCCGCGAGCGCTCGTGAGGCGGTGACAAATCCCCTGATCGGTGCAGCGGTCGGCGCGGGTGCGCAGTACGTCGGCCAGAAGGTCGGCCAATACGCCTCCAACCGCCTGGCCGCTCGATCCGCACAGCAGGCGGAAGACACCGCGGCAAATTCCGCCCGTGATGCAGTGCTCAAGGAAGGCCGTGACGCGGGATATGTTATTCCACCGACCGAGGTAAACCCGAGCGCAACAGCCACAGCACTGGAGAGCGTTTCCGGTAAAGCCGCGACCAAGCAGGCTGCGCAGGCCGTCAACCAGCGCGTGACGAATAAACTCGTCGCGACCGATCTCGGTTTACCGCCGACTCAGCCCATTACCCAGGAAGCGCTGGCCCAGGTCCGCCAGCAGGCCGGGCAGGTCTACAGCCAAGTCAAGCAGGTCGGCAATATCGCAACCGACAGTCAGTACCTGAATGATCTGACCAAGATCACCAACGCTTCGGATGAGGTGGCGAAGGCGTTTCCGGGGGCCACGACACCGGCGGCTGAGAAGATCGACAACCTCGTCAATTCACTCTCGCAGGACCAATTCTCAGCCGCTCAGGCGCTCGAATACACGAAACGGCTACGTCAGCAGGCGTCCGCCAACTTCTCGCTTGCCGCGCGTTCTGCGGATCCCGAGGCGCGCGCCTTGGCACAGGCTCAGATCCAGGGAGCGGATGCGCTCGAAGAGATGATCGGCCGCCACTTGCAGAGCCAGGGTAATCCCGAACTGCTCCAGGCTTTTCAGGATGCGCGGACCACGATAGCCAAGTCCTACCAGGCGCAAGCTGCCTTAAAGGGTGGGAACGTTAACGCTCAGAGACTGGCCCAGCAGATTCAGAAGGGTAAGCCGATGTCCGATGGATTTGGACTCGTGGCCCGATTCGCCGATCACTTTGGCGATGCGACAAAACTACCCAAGGGCGGCGTAGGCGTCTCGAAGCTCGCCGCGACAGTGGGTGGAAGTGGGGCACTGGTCGGCGCCATGACCGGTAACGTCCCCTTGGTCGCGGCTTCCGTGGCCGGATCCGCCGCGCCTTACGCGGTACGACAGAGCCTGTTGAGCGGGGTGGGGCAGCGGGTTCTAGCAACGCCGAGCTACGCGCCGAACGCATTAGGAACGCTCGCGCTCAGGGGGCTCGAGCAGGCGCCTAACGTCGCCTTACCGCTTGGACTTCAAGCGCCGCGACTCGCCCAAGGGCAATAGCAGAAAGCGCTTCAGGCGCCCTTCCTTCATATGCGTGAACACCCACCGGGCCACCGGACGGGTGATGCATACCAACACGATGAACAGGATCAACGGTCGCAGTACGAGGCCGATGAGCCAATTTTCCATAAGGTGAACGATGGCTATTTTGTTTAGCGCGGGCCGGTTCAAGGCGACAGACAAGGACAATGATCCGATCCCGGGAGCATTCCTTTCATTCTACGCCACCCTTACTTCCACCTTCCAGCCGATCTATACCGATAGCACCCTCACCACGGTACTGACCAATCCCGTCAAAGCGGATGCGAATGGCCTGTTCCCCGAAATCTGGCTCGATGATTCACTGAGTCCCTACAAAGTCTCTCACGCATCCCCGGATATCAATGATTCCACTATTCCGGGGTCCGTGATCTGGACGATTCAACAGTACAACTCGACGCTATCCGCTTCAGCGCTCGTCGCGCTCATCAATCCCATTACCGAAGCGGAGACCATGGCGAGTATCACTCCCGTGGATTTCTCGTACTCGCCGGGACATCTCTATCGGTATGGCGTCAATGTCTCTCCCGGGACAACGGATATGTCCAATGCCGTGAAGGCATGGTTGAGTCTCGGCGGCAATCTGACCATGCCAGTGCCTGAGACCGTGATGGTATCCGGGTCATTCACTCTATTGGGCAATACGACACTGAACCTCGTTGAGGGAATGACGTTCAAGACGAACACGGCCGGTGTGTCGCTTTTCAAGGCGACTTCACAGAGCAACATTCGTATTGCCGGCGGTAAGTTTCTACAGACGGCCAATAGCGCCACAGCCCATGTCGGGCTCATAGAGCTCAACGGGTGCTCCAACTGCACAATCGAGGATGTGGAATTCGTCGGCGCTCAGTGGGCAGCCGTACTCCTGGCCGGTTCATCGAACTGTATCGTTCGCGACAACTACATCCATGATTCATTGGGTCTGACTGTCGATAACATCGATAGTCATGACATCTCCTGCTACGGTAACAGTAGCAACAACGTCATTACCGCCAATCAGTGCTACGGTGGGATAACCATTGAGCACGGCATCATGATTCAGGATCCCGGTAGTAACACCCTACCGTTACGGAATACCGTCTACGGTAATCGCATAGGGGCTCACAAGTCCTATGGGATTCTGAATTACATGATCGATCACGCCAATACATACAACACCATCGAGAATAATGAGATCGAAGGGATCATAGGCTCTTCTCAGAGCGGCAATTCCGGAGCGGGTATCTATAACCAAGGCGCCGGCGGGACGATCATCGCCAACAACACGATTCGAAACTGCTGCATCAGTACGTCGAGCAACTCGCTGACACCTGCTGGAATCGGTTTGAGTCTCGATGCCACCATGGAGCCGGTTACCGTCATCGGGAATAATATCTGTGACATGGCGAACTGGTATGGGATCGAGGTCGTAAGCGGACCGGCCAATATCGTTGGGAATACGATCCGTTTCTCGTCAGCCGTCTCAGCCACCAATACGAACGCCATCGGTATCTATGCTAATGCCGCGAGCAATGTGAATATCCATGGCAATTTCGTGAGTCTGGATAACAGCATCAATCCCGGCACTGCGATCTTTGCGTTTGCCAACGGCGCCAACATCTCGAATATTTCCATCTGCAACAACTTCGTCAACGCGTTCTATGCGCGTGGGATCCGGGTAGATAGCTCCGGTGCCTTCACCACGACCAATATCGTGATATCGGGCAATACCCTGATCGGAGGGACGGGTAACGCTATTCCCTTGCAAGTTACAAACTTAAGTGTTGCCTCGATTACAGGTAACGTGACATCCGCTACGACACTCCAAGCACTCGATGTGAGCGCCTGTATCAGTACGCGGATCGCGAATAACGTATTCGCCACCACCGGAACGCTTGCCGTCAATATCGCCGGGACCTGTACCGGTAGCTATTACGACAAATCTAACGCGGCCAGTACCAGTATCAAGAACGCCGCGACCGGTATGATTTGCGAGCAGTTGGGGAGTGCTACTCCAGCTACTGGGTTCAATAGCGCGGTAGGGGATCGTATAGAGCAATCCATACCGGTTGTGGGTAACCCCAAAGGATGGCGTTGCACGGTGGCCGGTAATGCTGGAACGTGGGTTTCAGAGGGTAATCTGTAGCCCGGACGAAATCCTATAGGAGTGTCATGTTCACGACAGGGTCTACGGGCGAACTTCCAATAGAGAAGAAGCCGGACGTCAGTGATAAATCAATTCTTACGAAAGCAGCAGAAATTCTCTGGTCCGCATCCGGTCTGTTCGAGCGCTGGCGCAATGAGATGATGGATAGTCGGCGGTATCAAGACCCACGCGATCAAGACTCAGAATACTCGCGCCGACTTCGTGAGCTCGAAGGGCAGATTCAGGATATTGACCGCGAGCAGCGCGGTTTCCGCATGGGCGACGATCACTACGGTGGAGGCAAAGAAACCTCATGGAAGGATTGGGTGCTGGGACTGGTGGGCCTCTTGATAGTGGCATGGCTGGGACGTATCAGCCTGCAGATGGAGACTCTTCAAGCCACCATCATCGAGCAGAAGATGATGGAGAAGCATATGGAATCAACCGACAGCCGGGTAGACCGGCTCGAGACGAGAGTCTATCGCGGCGCACAGTGATACAAAATCATCCTAAGCAATGCTCGGATAATTCGCTAACGGCCCATGAACACGCGAACGTCAATAACGTACGCATAGACCTAGGTGGCATGACTCTCATGGTCGTGCTACTGCTCACCATCATCATTGGTGCCGCCGGTGTCGTGATGGGAACCGACATTTCGGACCGCCATGCACAGCAACGTGAATTTGACCGTCGCGCGCAGCAGTCACAGCGTGAAGCTGACGAGAGGGCCGCTATGCTTTCCGAGAAACTTCAGGACCTGCAGCGCCAATATCGCATGACGGAACTGAAATTGGATGACTGGACCGTAGTAGCACATCGCTCTGGAATGATCTTGCCAGGTGATTACGCGCGCGGTCCGCAAGGAAATATCGACAGTCAATCGTTCAAACAACCTAAGAGGAGATGATCATGGGAGCTGGCGGAATCATTCAGCAGCGTGCAGCTGCGTTGCTGCTGTCGATAACAGAATCAAGTTGGTACGACTCCTTAAATGCCGATCATAAAGCGATTGTTGACGGCATCGATGGGAAGGACCCAATGAGCCGCACGCAGGAGGACATCAATGCGCTGCTCAAGGTCATGAATGAGGCAAACGGCTGCTGAGATGCCTGATATGGTTACCTTGCGCGAGCATATGGAAGCTCGCTTTCAGTCTCTACAACGAGCTGTAGACAAGGCAGAGGAAGCCAACGACAAGCGCTTCTCGGCGATCAATGAGATGCGCGCCATGGTGACCGATGCGGCGAGCCGTTTCATGCCGAGGATCGAGTATGAGACGGCTCACCGCGCGATCGTGGAGAAAGTGGAGGGACTTCAGAAGTTCCTGTGGATGGGCCTAGGAGCCATGCTCGCCGTACAGCTTTTTATCGGTATCGTGTTTGTATTGATCAAGAGAACTCCATGAGTAATATCGATGCCTTCCTGACGATGATTGCTGTATCAGAAGGCACTCAACCGATCGGGGATCGGGGCTATAACTGTATCGTCGGGAGTACTGTCGCAAAGCCGGTTCTATTTGCCAGCTATGCCGATCACCCGAGAATCCATGTCCGTTTGCGACCGGATCTGATTTCCAGTGCGGCCGGACGCTATCAGATCCTCGAGCGCTATTTCGATGCGTACAAAGCGTACCTGAACCTACCTGACTTCAGTCCCGACTCGCAGGATCGAATTGCGCTACAGATGCTCCATGAGCAGCGTGCTTACGCTGATATCGAAGTGGGACGTTTCGATGATGCCATCGCGAAGTGCTCCAATATATGGGCTTCCTTTCCCAGTGCCTGTAATAGCTACGGACAGCATCAGAATGCATTAGCGGATCTACGCAAGGCTTTTACCGAAGCCGGGGGGCTGATGGCGTGAACAAACAGAAGTTCCTCCATTTGGCGGAACTCGTAGACTCATTCCGTATCTTCCCCCGACTCGTCCTTTGCGCCTACGCCTTCTACGTATACCAAGTCACTTTTTTCATCCTCACTTGGTATAGCCAACAGCCCGCCGCAGCCCGGGGTACTGAAGAGAGCGCAGTGGTCATTGCGGTAGTAGGAGCCGTGACAGGTTTTTCCCCTTGGATCTTCAGGATCTATAGCGATAACGGTCGCAATTGGGACGACAAACCCGCCGGTACAACGACTTCAGTTACGGCCACATCAACCACGAGCACGCCATGACCGCTCTACTAATGTTCCTTCGCATGTCATGGCCCTATCTGCTCACTGCCGCGGCCGGGGCGTTTATCTCACACGAAATCGACAACATACCGTACTCGCGCCTACAGGCCGCCAGGAGCGCCGATCAGACCCGATGGGCACAGGAAGAGGCCCAGCGTCAGAAAGCCGCCACAGAGGCGCTCCAGGCGCAGATCAAGGCCCGTCTCACCACCGAGGCGAATAACTCCGCCGTCATCGAGAACCTCCAGAATGCAAACGCTCAAATCGCTGCTGACCGTGATGGCACTCTCACTCGGGTGCGTCGTCTCGAGCAGCTGCTCGTCCTCGCCTCCCATCAGACCGCCGGCCGTGGTGGAGTGTCCCAAGCCGGTAGTGGATCAGGCGCTACTGCGGCCAGCGGAGACTCAGGCCCTTCAGAGGTTGAACGACTTCTTATCGACGCCAAAGAAGAAGCTGAACGGAACGCAGCCCGACTGAACGCGTTAATTGCTCAAATAGAGCCTCAGCTTTAGGAGACACCATGTTTACACTCGTAGTGATCCTGGCTCTAGCCGCCCTCGTGATGGGTATTTGTGCCGCGGCAGGCAAGGGCGGACCACTCATGCTTCCGGTAGCGGTCATCCTCGTATCGATCGCGCTACTGATTCAGCGTATCCCTATTGGCTAACCGCGTTGGTCCAGTATCGATTGCGGTAAGCAGGTCGTCAGCGCCAGCTTCAATGCCTTGGCGTTCCATCGGTACCGTAACGAGGTCAGGCTCCACTTGAGCGCCGCCCAGCGATCACGGTGCTTCGTTCTCATCGCATAGGCCAGGTGGCCCGCCAGGGAAGCGCCCTTCGTTCGAAGCTTCTTCTTCTGCTCCGGCGTCAGATCGGTATCCGCCATGAGCTTTTGGACGACCTTGAAACTGGAGCTCGAGGTCCGTACCGTATCCGCGCTCACGTTCTCACCGTGAAAGTACTTCCGCAACAGCGGTCTATTCAAGAAAGCGACCGTTCCCACCCGGCTCACTCGTAGCCCGAAACTCCAATCCAGCGATATTTTCAGCTCGGCGATGTCCGTGTATCCCTCGACCCGTCTATAGATCGAGCGCTTGAACATGGTGCATGGGGGAAATAAGACCTGGCCTTCCAGCAACATCCCGAAGAACTCGCCGCGCTCGAATCGAAACACGTCGGCATTATGATCGGCCCGCGTCAGGTTGACCCACGTGGCCTCGTGTGACTTGACGCTTTTAGAGCCCGTTCTCGTGTTCTCTTCAACAAAGTCACAGTAGATCAGATCAATGTCAGGGTGCGATACGAGCGCTTCCGACATCTTCTCGAGATACTCAGGCTCCCAATAGTCGTCGCAGTCAAACGGCGCAATGATGTCGGTCTGGGCAAACTGACAGGCCAGATCACGCGCCTGCTCGCAGCCTTGGTTTAGCGTGCGCAGCACACGCCCCTGCAGTCCGTGCTGCCCCATCAGAGATCGGGCTTTCTCCGCTGAGTCGTCTTGCGAGCCGTCATCCACGAGGATGATTTCAAACGACGGTAACGTCTGCTTCGCGAGGCAATCGAATGCCCGCTCCAGAAATCGGCTACCGTTCCAGACCGGCATGCAGACACTAATAATGGGCGTTAGTTCAGATCCGAAAATCCATTGATCGACCAGCATTGTTATATCCATTTTCCATTGCCCTTATTATTGTTCCTAAAGTAGTCGGATCAGTCCGAATTGTCACTCCGCGGTGCAACGAGACCTTGGTCCTTTGACTTATCGTCCTCTTTTATAAAGACTGCGAAGCATCCACCGCACTGCATCCACGTCCGTGAATCGATCGTCGATTTGGTTCGAAGAGACTTGGAGTGACACTTTGGACAGACTCCAAGAGACACCGCCTGTTGCTCCAATACTGGCGTGGTGTTTCTTTTGAATAGTTCGAAGAACTTAACCACGTTTGGATGATAGCGCCTTGCGCGCCCGCTTGTTCTTGAGCTGTTTCACGGCTCGCTCTAGCCTCTCGGCCTCCTTCTGCCACTTCAGCGCCTCTTTATAGGCCGCGCGAGCGCCTTTGTGATCGCCAGACTCTTGTAGCCGTAGCCCCTTCTTCGCAGAGGCTCGCACGTGGGCGTTTGCGTAGAAGATGTCCGTGAAGTTGGGGTGCTTTTCGGTCATGACTTCTCAGTCGGTTCGACGGGTGAGCCTACCTCAGCCAAAGCCGAGTAGATAATAGAAGCGGCTTTGTGGTCCGACAGTAGCGCGATGCTGTCTCTGACTCTCTGGACCTGGGCGCGTAGTCGCTCGATCTCGTCAATCGTGTCGTTATGCTCCGAAGCAATCGCCTCAGCGTTTGCTTTATCGCGCGCGTACAGCAGCACAACCGTTTTATCCGCTCGCACGATGCCCCAGCCGTTCATCTGGGGATCTCCACAAAAGGCGGACCAGCGCTGTTTTATCATTGGAACACCCAGCTGATCAGACGAGTCCATATCCCTACCGAGGTCACGCACCACGCGAGATACTCCACTATGTGCCAGCACTGGTCGGAAACGCTCATGTTTTATCCGATCGTATACAGCTTGAAACCGCAGAAGCGTTCGTTGGCGTGATCGACGGTTGGACTATTGAACGGCTGCATGCGTAGGATGTACCGCTCTTGCTCAGTAATGGAAAAGATGCTCTCACGCGGGTCGCGATTCTCTTCCAGCAGCCTATATCGAAGGCTCATTGCGGAGCGGAACAACTCGTCGTACGTCCTCATGAGTTATCCGAACCTCGAAAGCGCCGCGAGAAACCCCTTCGCAAACTCAGCGGCCGTCAGTTCCTTGAGTGCCCAGCGCTGGCCAGGAAGGAACGCGGACTTCAACAGCAATGCGTGCTCCTCATTGTGAGTGAACAGCATCATGTGTATCTGTCCGTTGCTATGGAAGCGCTCGGCCGTGATGCAGACTCGCCAGATCGGCTCGGGCTCAGGAACTACTGATGGATTCCACGCCGCGACAGACATCGGCTTCATGACGGCTAGTTCGACGCGGCCACGCTCCTCCAGCATCCGCATTTTCCACTCCTCCAGCTCGAGGATGGTGATCGGCTCGAGGTCGTGCGTATAGAGCACCGTTCTCATTGGTCACCTATTGGTTGATCCGGTTTTGCATCCTCGCCGGGGGAGGCGCCTAAGGCTTCACCGATCCGGCGATGCAAGTCACTATTTTCTCCATGGTTATAGACCTCTACCAGGAGTGCTCGAAACTTCTTGAGCTGCATGTCCTGCCACTCCGCGCTACCTTCAAACGGCCAGCGCTCAAGCGCTTCCTCTCTAGTGATCTTTTTCATGGATGCTCGCGGGATAGTTGGTCCGATGACTACTCTGCAAAGTCTTCGGGGTTGAGCGCTGCGTTAACAGCGTATGCCTTTGCTGCCTCTACGCTATCCAGTTTGCCGCCTGCTATATAGACCTTATAGATATGGGACCACACAGAAAGCCGCGCCCCACCACCCACTCGCCATACATCGCATTGATATTGATTAATCTCGGCGCGTTCACTGCGCGGGAGCGTTTCCCAAGTTACGTTGGCCATGGTTACTTACCGTTTTGGTTGTCTTGTCGTCGATCGATCCCATGCTGGCTGGGGTGCTTATTCCCGTCAACCCGTTGACAGCGGGTGCTCGAGACTCCGAGCTCTAACCAGCGACTCACCTTCCGCGCAGTGTTCGTTGTCACGCTACTTACCTACGGGCTATGGCCGTCGAATCGCTTCATGGGACCGACCATAGGCTATTCTACTCCTTCGCAGTGTGAGGCGAAGTCTGTGGTGGAGCACGTCGAGTGATCGCGTCGATGTCCTCGGCCGTTGCGTCGCGCCATAGAGAGCCGAAATACTTCTCACCGTTGCGGATAAGCCATTTGGCGTTGTAGAGATCCTGGAGCCTATACGCGAGCGTAGAGTTCAGCCGCTCAATCGTGCACCACGGACACTCGGCCGTCTTGATGACGTGAGTGGTTGAGGCGCAAGTCTGCCTGATCCAATATTGCTCGGGTAACTCGTCAGCCATCTTTGGGCTCCGCTGGCGTGGGGACAGCGGAGCATGCCTTATTATGGCAGTGCCACCAACCGCCTTTACCCTCGCACTCGCCACACCTTACGTAGGTGCCTGGGGCGTAGTTGATCGGATCTTCCTCGCTGATATCGTACCAACCTTCCTCGCAATCGATCATCCAGCAATCGGACCAATCCATTTCACAACCGCATTTCGGGCAGGCGTGATAGTCGAGATCGTCGTATTGACTACTAGAGGCTTGTCGATCTAGATCACTCATGACGTGCGTCCACGGTTGAAAAGTCGGCAGACAACCTCGCGGTCTGCCAGCGCGCTTCAGCTCCGCATGGGAGCCGGTTCCCGCAGGTGTCCCGATGGTCCGGACCTACGGCACTTCGGTTAGTCATTACGTGCGTTCACGGTTTGAGCGGAGCGTTTGCGTTTCCACTTCAGATAGTCTGCCATCGTGGCTCGTTTCTGGTTTTTTGGTCGCCAATGGACAACCGGACGGCCACAGCCGGGACAAGGGTCACCCTGTCGAGGCGGAATACCCATCACGGGAGTTGAGCAGGAAGGTTTGTAGACTCCGCGAGCAACCATTCCTCGCCAGTTACAGGACTTAGACCTTGCCATGCTCCGCTCCTGCGCTGTCCGGTATCTCTTTCAGAGCGAATTCAAATGCGATCGCGCAGTAGGATAGGAATCGAGCCTTGTCCCGCAGGCCATAGTCCTTCACGATACAGTGAGCCACGCTCAACATGAACTGCGGAAAATCGATGTCTTTACTGATTGGCTCTCGCGGCTTGGGTCTAATGCGGGCGCCGCGAGCGAAGTTATGATCCATTGACAGCGCTCCTTTCAGCCTTTTCCGCCCGCTCAATCGCTCGGCGCGTCTCCTCAACCTGCCTGGCGCGTTCTCCAGCCTCGAGGCACGCGATCTTGGCGGCGAGATACTCGTAGTCCTCGATCCGAACCCACGAGCCCATGGCGGTTTCGCACATACCGCCATCGCGATTGGGGATATACCGTCTAACCATTAGTCACCTGTTAGATGGAGTTGCGGACGCACTAACGGCATTTATTGTTCGGCCGATGACTTCGGCGAAGTAGGGAGTGAGGGCGTTTCCAAGCTGCCTAACGTGGGCGTGCTGCTCTGGCGATACGGATGAACTCTGGCCAGAGATCGACCGCGGTCTTACGACCTCGAGATGCGGTACTAAAGGGTTGGCACGGGAAACCACCGCAGAGGATGTCGCAGAAGCCGGGATCGACGGTAAGTGAGCGCACGTCCCCGAACACCGGAATGTGCGGCCATCGTCTGGAGAGATGCGCAATACAAGCATCATTGGACTCGCAGAAGGCGAGAGTTTCGATTCCGGCTCGCTCGAATCCGAGGGCGAAACCGCCAGTGCCTGAGAAGAGGTCAAGTGCGTTCACTCCTAACTCGCTGTTATAGAATTCGCGCTTGTCTTGACGAGCCGAACCCGCTTCGCCGCAGCCTTCCGCCGGTCAGCCTTCAGCCACTGCTGAAACGTCTCGCCCGGCTTCGCCTCGAGCTCATACCGCGGATAGAGCCGGTCGTACTCATTAGCACTGACGGGGATGACGCCGGGAGGTAAGTCAGCCATGATCGTCACCGGAGTGCTGTGGAGCGCTTCTTGTGCTCCAGCATTTGAAGCACACCTGAAGAGCCGAGCCGAATGCATCCGGGCGCCAGTAGTGGCAGCACTTTGGGTCTACGATGCGCTCTTCCAACGCAGCGGTTTTACGTTTAGCAGATAGACCACTCACGACTACTTATCCGACTTGTCCGTTTGGTGCTGTGGAGCGGGTACATCCTTTCTAGGGCAATCCATGGTCCAGTGTCGGCGGCTTCCGCAGAGGTAGCACTCGCGCCCATTACTGTTCTGGATGCGACCTTTATAGACAATGTGGTGTCCGTCCTCATCCGTGATTTCGATGTAGTCACTACTCACGGGTCTTGCCCACCTGTCGTATCGCGTTTAGATACTCAGTGGATGCTTGGCACCAGCTGCACGGGCAATCATCTATAGGATCTTTCTTTGGGTGTTCACCCAGAAAGGCACCTAGACCGTATTTCCACACGAGCTGCCTCCACAACCAAACTACCCACCCGCCATACATGGTTTTATTCCTCGCTCACGGAAAAGCAGGCATTGGGATAGGAGACCAATGCGTGTAGTACTCGTCACCATTTTCAGGCCATGCGGTGTCAGTCGGAGTGCCGACATGCGGCGGCTCGCTCACTGGGAGATGCCACCACAGGACGTTGCCGAAATCCTCGTGGTACTCGCTGGCTGGGCGCGCCTGCAGTCGCATCTCCGGCTTTAAATCGGCAAGCGTCACCCACTGGCCGTCAGGATGCTTGGCGAATAGCCAGCCGTAATAGCGGCTTCGCTGGTCTTCCTCGATAGCCAAGTCAGGCGCGAGTTTCAATGATGGCCAGCCCGTGTAAATTGTTTTCATGATTACCCTTCAGTGTGAGGCGCGGACCCGTTCACTTGTGCGCACTTGGGCTGATGCGGGCAATAATCGCTACCGCACGTGTAGAGCTCCGTGGCTTTCACCTGTGCCATCGGCGCCCCGCAGTACACGCACTTCCCTTCGTGTTCAGTGTGGGCATCGTCGATCGCAGGACACGGATCGCCCGCTTTCACAGGCGGTTTCAGGTGGTCAGGCAGGGGCTGAGTGGCTTTCATATGTTGCGAACAACCGGCTTGGCCGCTCCGGATAGCCAATGCGCAGTCAAGGCAACCAGACGGTTCCTCAGCGCGTCTATCGCCGATACCGATCGCCGAGCGCATGCAATCTTCGAGTTCCGTCAATGTATAGCGCCGCACATCGGGCTGATCCTGATCCGGTTCTGGCAGCTCCTCGAGCTGTAGCATGAATTCCCGCACCATCGCTTCCGTGTCACCGTTCGTCTCGTCGGCGCCTCTCGCAGCAGCAACCGCTCGAACGATATAGGCCTTCAGTTCGGGCAGTCGCTCAAGCGCCGCGAGATCCAGCCGAGCCGAGTATTCCTCGTAGGTTCGCTCTGCGTGGTCGAGATGGATGTCCTTGCCTTGTGACATACAGCGACGGATGAACGACCAAAGCTCACCGTCTTCATAGACGCTCTGTTTTGAGGACGGCGCTATGAATCCATTGCCGCGACCGGCTTCGGCATCCTTCTCGCACGGTATGCAACGTTCAGTTGTGGTCTTCCCGTGGATGCACTGGGGATCAGTCATCTTCAGATCCTTGGTCCGGCTAGTCTCGGTCACTGTGCCACTCCCCGTTCTGGCAGGTCGCTGCCACGAATGCGTTGAAGCAATTCACTAGGTAAGCCGCGATGATGAAGTCAGGCACATCGCAGCGGCTCTCTAGCGAGAGTCGATTGATCAAGGTGGTAATCTCCTCCTCGAACTTTTCGAGCTTCGGGTCCGATGTCTGCGCCTCACTCATACGCACTTCACCTTGTTGTGGCATATGCCGTTCAATGAGTGGTAGTGATACACCTCGTTTACGAGGTAGCCGTGACCACAAGCACAGGGAACATGAATGTCATCGAGACATTCAACTTTATAGCCGGGATAAGTCCAGCCTCCCCGGAGACCATCGATAGCCATGTGCAGCGTATGTGAACGAAACGTAGCGAATGCATA